>ERZ772819.3419-NODE-3419-length-11163-cov-5.823911_pt1 | contig 11163 bp, 9 predicted proteins | sample MGYA00580860_ERZ772819 | MGnify/ENA primary metagenome ERZ772819 (study PRJEB29015, sample SAMEA2737683) | human gut metagenome | biome: human gut; feature: human-associated habitat; material: faeces | place: China | collected 2012 ...
ATATAAATAAAAAGATAAACAAATATATAAATAAATATGAAGATGATAATATAATATTAGAAAAAAGATATACCACAAAATTAAAAAACTGGATTGGATGGAGCATAAAATTAAAGCAGGGTAGTGAACTAAAAAAGATTAGAGGTAGAATGTGCTATAAATATAACAATAGAAATTATAAAGGAATCTTATCTAAAGTAAAAGAGGAGATAGATAATGAGTAATTTACTAGAAAGTTTTCCAACTTTAACTAATAATTTAATAGAAAAAAGTGGATTTAAGATTAATGAAATAAAAATTAATTATATGAAGAACGATATGATTAGAAAATTAGAATTAACGCCAATAGAGAGAAATCAATATTTTTTAGATGATGAATATGGAGCATGGACACCATTAGAGAACAATTTGAATATTGATATTGAATGTACTATACAAAATAAAAACTCACTATTTAACGAAGAATATGGAGTAGCTAATAAAAACTCTATTTTGGGAATTGCTATAAATTATTATTGTAGGAAAACCAATAAAAACATAAGTAAAAAAATTACTGAAATAACTTATAATGAGAATGAACCAAAGCTGGATTTTGACATTAATTTAACTTTTGACAAAGGAGAATTATCAGATAAAGTAGGAATTAAAATTATATTATATGTAGATAAATCATATGAGAATGATATATTTGCTAATAGTAGTGGTACTGTACTAGGAATATATCAGGAATTAGAAATATTTATAGAAGGAAAAGGTTCATTATTTCCTATAAAAATAATTGATGATAAGAATAAACCTTTATGGTATTCAGAATTTAATTTTATTGATATTAATGAAGATTTATTTGAAGAAAATAATATTTGTTTATATTTAAATAAAGCTCATAAAGATTTTAAAAATTTGAATGCTGAAGGAACTACGATAACTCCATTAATGAAAGAAATAGTTTCTGAATTTATAGCTTTATTTATAGAAGATGTTATTAATAAAGAAAATGTTAAAAATATTTGTGATTTTGATTACGAAGAAGAGCAAGCAATAGGAAATGTTGCAAAGTATTGGATTAACTTTTTTGACATTAGGGTAAATGAATTTAAGGATATTTTATTTTCAGTAAAAACAGCAATAGATACTTTAATTGATTAAGGAGAAGAAATGAATTGGTTAAAACTAAACAAAGTAAAATCTAAAAATTGCTTTGATGAAATGAATAAAAATAATAATTTTAATCCAGATTGTGATGAAAGTTATGAGGAATTTAAAAGGGATATTTTAAATGAATTTTATGAAACGCTGAAGGAACTTAATATAGGTGTGAATGATGTTAAAAATAGAGCATATGATGTGGACTATATATTTGGAATAAAATTATATAAGCTATTAACTTTTAAATATAAAATAAGTGAAAATGAGGCAGGAAATGATGACATTTGGAGATATATTCAATTAAAAGTTTGTCCTCAAATTATAAAATATAGATATGGAATAAATGAGGATAGATATTATAAAAAATCAAGAAGAATGTGGCTAGAAACATTATGGTGGTATATACACTTAGCATGGAAAAATGATGAAAAAACAACAAGTGAGATTTTAAAAGGAAATACTACAGATACAATATTAAATATAATAGACAGAACTGGTACATATGGTTATAGAAGAGATTTATTTAATGAAATTTTGTATAAAAAGTTTTTATATAATGTAACAGATAGAGATCAATTTAGAAGGATAATGACATTAAACACAATGAAACTTCAAGTGATAGATCCATATTTAGTAAATGGTGGAATAGAAAAATATGTAGAAGAATTATTTATAGAAAGTGGAGTAGAATTAAATGAATTTAGAAGATCTTAAATTAAAATTAAAATTTCTCGAAGATGGAGACAGAGTATATAAGTTAGATACTAAAATAAACAATTTTTATATTATAAAAGATAATGGATGGTATGGAGTTGGAATAGATATAAACTTAGATAAGACAGAATATTTTGAAAAATTTGAAAATGTTAGATTAATAACTAAGATAAAATATTTTTTAAATGAAAATCATAAGCTATTAGAATTAATTACTAATAAAGTCGATTTGATTGAAGAATTTTCTTTAGTATGTTTTGATTTTATTAATAAATTCGATAATGAAAAAGTAAATGAAGATATAATAGAAAAAGCTAATAAGTGGTGGAACGAATGGAAAAAACTTTTAGGAAATGTATTAAAAAGTGAACGAGATTATGACTTTTTAGGTGAACTTTTAGCATTGAATTATGTTTTAAATGAAGATTCGAATGCTAAATATTCTAATTTAGCAAGTCATGATATTGAACTGCCACAATATAGTATAGAAGTAAAAAGTACTACAGAAAAATATAATGCTGAAATTCATGTTAATAGTCAATATCAATTAGAAAATAATACGGAAAGACCATTAAAACTAATTTTCATTAGATTAGAAAAATCTCAAATTGGATATTCAATAAAAGATGTTATTGAGAGTTTAAAAACCAAAAATTATGATATTAATAGTTTTACTAGAATTGAAAACATAGGTACATCAAGTATAAATGAAAAATATAGAATTTTAGAAGCTAGATTATATAATATAGATGATAAATTTCCTAAAATTACCTTAAAATCATTAAAGAATGACGAATTACCTAAAGGTATTGTTAAGATTGAATATATTGTTGATTTAGATGATATTGATTATGAAAGTATAAATTTGAATTTTTAAAGGAGAGATACGATAATGATAAAATTGGCTACAGTTTTTAGCGGAATAGGTGCAATAGAACAAGCTTTAAAACAGATGAATATAGAATATGAAATAGTATTTGCATGTGACAATGGAGAAAGATATTTAGATATAGATCAAAAAGAAATAAAAAAACAGATAAAAGGATTATCAGAAGAAGAAAAAGAAAAGAAAATAAGAGAAATTTATGATGCTACAGGAAAAGAAAACAATGTAAAAAAATCTTATTTTGCAAATTACAATATTACAGAAGATAGATGGTATGAAGATATTAGATTTTTGAATGGAAAAAAATTTAAAGGTGAGGTTGATTTGCTTGTTGGAGGAAGCCCATGCCAAAGCTTTTCAACATATGGTAAAAGAGGTGGACTGGAAGATACAAGAGGAACTTTATTTTACGATTATGCAAGATTAATTAAAGAAATTCAACCAAAAGCGTTTATTTTTGAAAATGTTACAGGATTATTAAATCATGATGATGGAAAAACATGGAGTGTGATAAAAGATGTATTTGAAAGTTTAAATTATCACATAAAATTTAAAGTAATGGATGCACAGTTTTATGGGTTGCCACAAATGAGAAAAAGAGTATTTGTTGTTGGAATAAATAACAACATAGACTATAAAAAAGAATTTGAGTTTCCTAAACATGTGGAATTGAAGGACAAAGCATCTGATTTCTTAGATGCAGAAGTTGATGACAAATATTATTTAGGAAAGAAAGGTTTTATATATGTTACAACACCTGAAAGAAATGAGGGAAGGGCAAGAGTTAATAGAGATATAATAGGATGCCAAACAGCTAATCAGCAATTTAATTGGATAGGTGATTTTAGAGTAGAAAAACCAAAAGAAAGTTTTTATAAAGATAAAAGAATATTTGTGGGAAATTATAATGGACAAGATGCAGTTGCAAGAAAAATGACTCCAAATGAATGTTTAAAACTTATGGGATTTAAAGATTTTAAAGTAGTAGTACCAGATACAGTTGCATATAGGCAATCTGGAAATTCTATAGCTGTTCCTGTATTAAAAGAAATTACAAAGTCAATTATGGAGTCAATAAGTTTTGATGATAAGAAGGATGAAAATTAATGAGTGATAATAGTAATATTTGGTATTTGGATAGAGGAAAAAATTTTTTTACTGAAGAAGGAAGAGAATTATTTAATACAGTAATTAATGTGGCAAACACATATTCCTATTTAGAAAAAATCACTTCTGGTGAATTAATAGAAAAATTTCCTCAAAAAATGAAAAAATCGGGGAATCCTAATGCTTTATTAACAACTGCAAGAAATATTGGGATAATCAATAAAGAAAATAAATTAGGGAAAAATATACAATATTATCTTAATGACCAATTAAAATATGAAGAGTTGATTTTTGAAAATTTGACTAAAGTAAATTATGACAAAGAAAGTTCATATCCAGTAAAACCTTTTGTTGTTATTTGTAAAACTTTATATAGATTGTATACACTTGATAAAAATGAAGCATATATAACAAAGGCAGATTGTATAAAGTATTTGTATAATATAACAGATTATTTTCAAATAACTAATGAATACTGTGATAATATTATAAAAAATCGTAGTTTTGAGAAAGAATCTGCAGCAGTATTAGATATTTGGTTTAATGCTTTACAAAATTTTAATATATTTTCATATAGCGATAACACATCAATATTAAAGTTAAACGAAGAAGAATTAAACTATTATAAATTTATTGATGAAAAAGGGGGAAGTATTCCTTGCTATTTAAATGGCAATAGCAAATATGCATCTTATTATGATGACTTAGGTAGCGTCGATTTAGGAATAAATTATATTGTACCTCCAGTTGAAATTAATAAGATTAGTAATTTAAATATGGAAGAAGTAAAGAAAATATATGAATATTTATTTGGAATATGCCCATATGAAAATAGTAGTTTAATTAATAACGAGTATTATGGAATATATAGACCATTTAAAAGTATTAAGAATATTGCTATTAGAAAAATATACTTAAATAATACATATATAGGAAACTTATTATTTGCATACAATAATTATATTATAAATAAGGGAGAATAAATGGAACAATTTGATTTTTCTTATATTTCAAATGATAAATTATTAGGTTTTTATTCTAAATGGATAAAAGAACTAAAGGCAAGAAAAATTATTAGAACTAATAATATAGTGGGAGAACTAGGAGAATATTTGGCCATAGAATATTACAATAAAACGCCTGGCTTACCAAAATTACAAGCTACTCCAATATCAACTAAAAGTATAGATGCAGTGAGTAATAAGGGAGAAAGATATTCAATAAAATCTGTAACAGGAAAAACTACAGGTGTATTTTATGGAATAGATAAAGATAGTAGTCCAGAAAAATTATTTGAATATGTCATTATAGTTGTTTTAGATGAAGAATATTCAATTGATATGATAATAGAGATTTCTTGGGAGAATTTTTTGAAATATAAACATTGGCATAGCCGAATGAATGCTTGGAACTTATCAATAACTAAAAAACTTATTAAAGACTCAAAAATAATTTTTCAAAGAAAAAAATATCAAGATAATAAATAATAAACAAAAGCAAAGTAATAATGCAAATATTTTGCAGAATTATTTTGCTTTTTTGATAATAAATGACAGGTTTCGACATTTTTTAAAAATGCAAAAAGGTATATTAATATAGGGGGATTAAATATGGCAAAAAATAAATTATCCATATATTTAATTAAAGAAGAAATAGAAGAAGATAAAATTTTTGACAAAGAGAAAAATAATGTGGAAATATTGAAAAAGCATAGTGACAATAAAACTTCATATTTTGTTCCAACATATATACATCCACCTGTATGGTTGAAAAATTTTTTTGAAATGGATAGCGAAAAATTAAGACAAGCTAATGCAAGAGTAGTATTACTAGATAAACTTACTATAGATGGCAAACAAAGGATTTTTGCTATTGTATTTGGATATGCAAAAAATTTATTTGCAGAAGATGTTCTAGAAGAACAATTTGGATTAAAGATAGTTTTAAATTCAGTAGATATAAACTCAATTAGAAAGATATCAAAAATAAGCATAGGAAGTAATCAAAAACATAGTCAGGAACAAATGCCAAAAACAGCTAATATAAATGAATTTGGGTTTGATTTGGATAGAGATTTAATTACTACTGTAACAGCTAAATGTAAAGATGATTCTTTTGAAAAAGCTAATATAACTGGAGGAGATATTTTTAGCTTACTGACAGAAGTTAATCTTGAAAATATAGATAATTTTTTAATAAAATGTTATAAAAAATATCAAGAAAATAAGTATAAAGAAAATTTTGAATGGATTGATAATATTAAGGAAATAAAATCAAAAAAGGAAAAAGAAAGATTGGATGAAATTTTAGTTAGCTATATTATAGATAATAGATGGGATTGTATTTGTATGTCAATACCCGAAATAATTTCATGGGAAGGAATAAGAGGATTTAAATATACGAATAATGATGATATAGATGATGATGTGTCAATTGAAAAGTTTATCGATTCGTTAAAAAATGATTTAACAAACATTGAACAAATTAAAAGAAGAAAGGTTTATATGTATGATATAAATGATGATGAAGTAGGAAATTGGGGAGCATATAAATGTATAAATGCTGAAATTGAAGTTGATGATAAGATATATTGTTTAAATAATGGAAAATGGTATTTTATAAACAAAGATTATTCACAAAAAATAGAAAAGGAATATCAGGAGATAAAATTGTCTACAATCAAATTTATTGATTACAGTGAGAGTATGAAAAATGAAGATGATTATAATGAATCATTAGCTGATAGCTTAGAAGGAGCATATCTAATACATAAAATAGGAGAAATACCTTTTGGTGGAGGTACAGGGAATAAGATAGAGGTATGTGATGTTATGTCATCAAATAATGAATTAATTCATATAAAAAAGAATATGGGTTCTTCACAATTAAGTCATTTGTTTAATCAAGCTACGGTATCGGCAGAACTGTTATTAGATAAATCTTTTAGAAAAAGAGTAAATGATAAAATGAAAGAATGTGGATTTGATAAGAGTTTACCAGATAATTTTAAATCATCGAATTATACTATTATTATTGGAATAATAAATAAATATAATGAGGATAGACCTAGAATCCCATTTTTTAGTAAAGTAGCATTAAGATATACAGTAAAAAGAATAACAAATTTTGGTTATAATGTAGAATTAAAAAATATAAAAAAGATATAAAGAAAGAGTGAAACAATTTCACTCTTTCTTTATATTTATTCTTCAAAACATCCCATAACTATCTGTGAACCATCAACAAAACCATTTCTATAATACTTCTCATTCCAATAGCAAAGATAGTCCATAAAATTCATGTCAAGAATATCTAATTGATTTTGAACATATTTCTTATTGTTATTAGGTACATTTTTAAGTATCTTCTCTGCAATTTCTTCAAAATAGATGCAATATTTTTTATCTTGGGGAGACATCTCACAAAAAGCAGTTTCCTCTCTAAATTCTAACCATTCTTTTAATATATCATCTTCATTTACTTCTCTAAAATTTATCATAATAATTCTCCTAACATTTAATATTTTATAAAAGGGATTGGGACTTGTCCCATTGCATAGAATTTGAAAATACGAAAATCTCGTGTGAACAAATTCAGTGCTTGCTAGGACAAGATTTAACCCTTTTCTTATTTTTATTTAACAATAAATTAACTCTTTAAGTACAATTTCTTCAGCTCTATTTTTAAGATTATTCATACATCTAACCCACTCTAATTGATTATTTTGTTTCAAGTTTTCATCAACTTTTTCTTTCTTAGCAAGTTCATTTATAATTCTATTTACTCTTTCATTTGCAGTTTTATCAATTTCAATTAAGTACTCTGGTAATGTACCATTTAATATTAAATCGCTATATAAACCTAGGCTATGTTTCTTCATATACTCTAATTTTAAACGTCCATATAATCCAATATGGTAATCAGAATTTGTTCCTTTTACTGCTAAATCAGGAATTAAATAATCTCCTTCTTTGTGATATGTTATTTCTTTCATAATCAAAAACCTCCAAATTTTATTTTCAGGTTTCCCATTCTTACTTCCAATATTTGTTAAAAATAATTGGGGAAAAGTTGGGGAAAAACTTCTCAAAAAAGTTCCAAAAAAGACACAAATGTTCTAAAATCCATTTCCCCAATTTTCATTGATAAATCAGCTAAAACCCTTAATATCACTAAATTACACAAACCTCTCAACTAGCCCTCATAACCCGAAGGTCCTACCTCACCAAAACCAAAAACTCCAACCCCTCACATCCCATCAATCGCCACTCCTAAAACATTGACACATCCCCAAAAAAATAATAAAATAAGAAAAAAAAGAAAGGAAGCCTCCAATGAACACATCAAAAACAGAAAGCATAGCAATAAGCACAATAAAAAACGAAATAAACCAATACGACAACCTAGAAGAAAACTTACGAAAAAGAGACAAAGAACCAGTATGGGATGGAAAAATAGAACTATACAAAAAAGACAGCAACAAAACAACAGACATAGTAGGAATAATACCAGTACAAGTAAAAGGTCAAAATATAAAACAAAAAAACAAAATCCAAACACAACAAAAAACAAGAACAAATAAACACACACAAGACCAAACAAAAAACGAAGCCTACTACAATGTAAAAATATCAGACATCGAAAACTACAGAAAATCAAACATTGGAGCAATCTATTTCATTATAGAAATAGACGAATACAGAAACTCACAAATATATTACAAAGTATTCAATCTAAAAACAATAGAACAAATATTAGAAGAAAACAAAATAAAAAATTGCAAAACCAAAAGAATAAAATTCGCTCCTTTAGAAAAAAATAAACTAGTATCAATATGCATAGATTTTATAAACGACTTAAAAATATATAAAGAAATAAAACCCCTACCACAGACAGAAGTATATGATAAAAAAGTAGTATGTTATAACTACAATACAAAATATGAATTAGAAGAAATAAAAAAATCCAACAAAGTATTTTTTGAAACAAATGCATATAAAGAAGCAAAAGAAAAATTAGAAAAACAGAATATTGTTATTTTACATGGAGAACCATGGGTTGGAAAAACTACAACAGCAAGAAAATTAGTATCAGACTATATAGATCAGGGGTATATGTTTATATATGGAAATGTAGATGATCTGCAAAATATAAAAGAACAAGTTGCTATAGATGAAAAAATAATTTGCTTATTAGATGATTTCTTGGGATCAAATGTTGAATATTTAGAAAAAAATATAGCAGATAGCACATTGGATAAAATAGTTGGAATTTTTAAAAATTCTAAAAATAAAAAACTTATTTTTACAACTAGAACTTATATATACAATAATGCTAAAAATCTGTTTTATAAATTTTATAAATCAACAAGTATAAAAGATGAATATTTAATAGATGTAACAAATTATAGTTATGAAGAAAAAGGAAATATTCTATATAATCATATGAAAATAAATAATTTACTGGGAACAGAAACTCATAAAAAAATTGTAGAAGATGAATTTTATGTGGATGTTATTACAAATGATAATTTTAATCCGGGTGTAATATCTCTTATATGTGAAAGGTTAAAAAACAAAAACATACAAAATGTAAAAGAATATATGTTAAAAGCATTAGATGATCCAGATGAATTATGGGAGGAAGAATATAAAAAATTATCAGTATATGAAAAAATTATATTAACAATAATAGTTTTATATGGAGTAAAAGTTCCAGAAACATATGTAAAAGAACAATTTAAACAAATAATAGAAAATGAAAATATCACATTAATAGATTCAGAAACATTTGCTAAATCATTAAACGTGTTAAGTGATTCTTTTATAAAAACTACATTTAATAAAAACGAAGAAAGAGAATTAGAAGTAAGTAAACACAGCATTGCAGACTATATTATTAACAAAATAAAATATAGAGAAATAAATATAGAAAGATATATTAACAGTGCAAAATATGTTGAGACTTTGCAATATATTTATTTAATTATAAAAAAAGATGAAATGGCTGAAAAATTAGCACAAAAAGCAGAAAAAGATTTTAGAACATTAAGAAATTTTTATTATAATAAAAAAACGGTTTTATTTAGAATAATAAAAAATAGAATTAATCCAAAAAGGGAGAAATTTTTAAAAGAAATAATAGAAGAACAGTTTATTTGTGAAGATCCTGAAATAATAATTGATATTTTAGACGATACAACAGACATATTCTATGATTATACAAAAGAGATGTTTAAAAATGATGTAATAATAGATGATAATATTGATATGGTATATTTTCTTAATGATGTATTAGATTGTGAAACGTTTTTTAAAACATGTGTAGATATTTTTAAATATCAAAAAGATACAGAATATATGGTTGATAATCTATATCAATTTTTGGATGCAATATCAGGGTTAATTTCAGAAGAAGTAGGAGATATAATAAATGAACAAATGCCAGAAGAAATAGCCAAAAGAATAATTGAAGGAAAAGAATTAGAAGATATAATACAAGGGTGGATTGAAAATACATTTTTTGAAGAAATCCCAAGTTTACAAAATTTATATAGTAAAAAATATATAAATAAAATGTTAAAATATTTGTATAGGTATTGTGATGTATATGTTGATAGAGAAAGATTAGATAATGTTATAGAAGATGTAAAAAATGAGAAAAAACAAGAAGAGAAAACATCAAAATATTACAAATATAAATCAATAGATGAAATGCAAATTAAAGCAATAAGAGAGAAATTTGAAAAAGGAATAAAAATAAAAAAATCACCAAAAGTACAGAAAAAGAATGAAGAATATTATGATATATTATTCCCATTAATTTCAAATGAAAATTGGTGGAAATCTAGTTTTACAGAAGAAAATAATTCATATGAATATAATAATTTAAAACTATATAAAGAGTTTATAGATAAGAAAACAAAAATAGATAAATCTGCAACTGGACTTGCAAAGGAATTCTTAGAGTATATATTACATGAAAAATTTAATATTTCAGATAAGTCCTATAAATTGCTTTTAGACATTGCATATGATAGCTTTGTAAAAGGTAAATTTAATATAAATAATAATGATATGAAAAAATACATTCCTAAATATGAAAACGAATTAAATGAATTATATAGTACAGGAATTATATATAAAAAAGACGAAAAAACAAAATTTATAAATACATATATTCATATATATATTGCCACAAATGAATTAATAAAAAGAAAAGAAAATTTGTTAGAAATAATTAAAGATTGGACAGACATTTATCAAAATGATGAATATGAAGAAGAACAGATTATAGAAAAATTACAAAAT
>ERZ772819.3429-NODE-3429-length-11130-cov-8.089300_pt1 | contig 11130 bp, 10 predicted proteins | sample MGYA00580860_ERZ772819 | MGnify/ENA primary metagenome ERZ772819 (study PRJEB29015, sample SAMEA2737683) | human gut metagenome | biome: human gut; feature: human-associated habitat; material: faeces | place: China | collected 2012 ...
AGTGGCAGAAATAAATTTTATTTTTTTAATTGTCTACTTGACGGGAAGCAGTTCACGGATATTAAGGTTTCTTTGCTTTTGTAAAATATTTTCCCCGTTTTCCACAAAAAACGTATGTTTTTATGTGGACAATGTGGATAACCCACAAATATTCAGCATTTTCACATTTTTCAAATGCCTGCTTTCACTGGTGTTTCCAAGCTTTTACACGATTCTTCTTACTGAAAGAATTGTCGTATAAGTCGCCGGTGAAATCCCGATTCCCTGTTCCGGGTTCTGTGCATTGACGATCTGACCGTTCCCAATATAAATTCCGATGTGGCCATCATAACAGATCAGATCTCCCGGCATCGCCTGATCATAGCTTACCTCCACGCCTGCATTAATCTGGTCATACGTTGTCCGTGGAAGACTGATTCCAAAATGCGCAAATACTGATTGTACAAATCCGGAACAGTCTGCCCCATCTGTCAGACTTGTGCCGCCCCAGACATACGGATTCCCAATGAACTGGCATGCATAATCAACGATCGCCTGTCCATTTGACGCCGGTTGTGCGGAAACTTCGGTAGTCTCCGTCTGCTGTACATTTTCCTGGACTTCCTGCGTCATCTGCGCTTCTTCGGATTCCCTGGACACTGCATAGTTAAATGCTTCTGCTTCTTCTTTTCCTTCCTGCTGCGCTTCCGTTACCAGATTCTCCGCATACGTCTGCGCCTCTGCTCCTGTCAGTATATATTCTGTTTTTACATATCCGGTGACATCTCCCGATTCAACTGCCGTCCATTCTCCCACAGGACCTGTGATCTTCGCCGCGTATCCCGGATACAGCTTTCCGACATATTCACTTTCCTTCGTCGGTTCGCTTCTGACATACAGAAAACTTGTTACATTGGCAAATGCCATATCTAAATACTCACCCTTATTTTCCGGTACCAGATAATCCTCAGCTTTAATCTCCCTGTTCTGAGAATAAAGATCATTCAATACCGCTTCTATCCCTACGCCCGGCATCTTTGCAGCTTCTGCGGTGTCTCCATCTGCTGCCATAACCGAAATTCCCGGAGATACTGTCATCCCCAGAAAAGTAACTAGGAACAATCCTTTTTTTAGATTTGAATGCATAAATCTCCCTCCTTCATGTATTCTTATCTTTTGTAAATATTACAGAATTGTTACATTTGTTACGGTGATATTATATCAATCAAATTTCACATTGTCAAGTTTTCCTCAGTTATTTCGTAGTACACAGTTCTACACCGTTCTTTATACACTTTGTTTTTTCGTCATATTTGTTACAAATTATTACATCTCGCTTAACAGTATTTCCATTTTTTATTCTTTTATTCAATATACAATTTTTTATTGACATTATAAGAATATTATTATAATATGATTTTAGTAATTATTATTATTATTATTATCTATTTGTAGGAGGTGACATCAATGGCAAGTTTAAAATACAGCAGACAGCGTGAGGCAATTAAGGATTATCTTTCCTCTGTTACAACACATCCAACAGCAGATACTGTATATATGCATATCAAAGAAGAATTTCCAAATATCAGTCTCGGAACCGTTTACCGCAATTTAAATCTGCTTGCCGACATAGGCGAGGCAATTAAAATTACAACACCCGATGGCGGCGATCGTTTTGATGCACGTACCAATCCGCATTATCATTTCTATTGCAAGTGCTGCAAGCGAATGATTGATATGGATTTTGATCACATGGATAAGATCAACCATCTCGCATCCGAAAGTTTCGATGGTCAGATTGAATCACACACCATGCTTTTCTACGGTATCTGCGGTGATTGTTTAAGAAAGTCCTGACTATGTAGTATAAATTCAGAAATTTTGAAAAAACTTATCAATTATAGTTGACAAAGATGGATGTATATGTTATCTTAATATCAGTAACAGTTACTAATATTGCTAACTAAAAGAAATCAAATATACTATCAAAAAAAGAAAAGGAGATTATTATTATGAAGAAATTTGTTTGTACAGTATGTGGTTATGTATACGAAGGCGAAGCAGCACCGGAGAAATGTCCAGTATGTGGCGTAGGCGCTGACAAGTTCACAGAAGTAAAAGAAGGCGAAAGAGAATGGGCTGCAGAGCATGTAGTTGGAGTAGCTAAAGGCGTAAGCGAAGACATCCTTGCCGACCTCAGAGCAAACTTTGAAGGTGAATGTTCAGAAGTAGGAATGTATCTTGCAATGGCAAGAGTAGCTCACAGAGAAGGCTATCCGGAAATCGGACTTTACTGGGAAAAAGCTGCTCACGAAGAAGCAGAACACGCTGCTAAATTCGCAGAACTTCTTGGCGAAGTTGTAACAGACAGCACAAAGAAGAACCTTGAAATGAGAGTAGAAGCAGAACACGGTGCAACAGCAGGCAAATTCGACCTTGCAAAACGTGCAAAAGCTGCAAACCTCGATGCGATCCATGACACAGTTCATGAAATGGCAAGAGACGAAGCAAGACACGGAAAAGCATTCGAAGGATTACTCAAACGCTACTTTGGCTAAGATTCAAAAAGCTTCAAAAAGATCCGGGATTTACTTCCCGGATCTTCTTTTATTTCTGGTTCGCCGGCTCCACAGCCACCGTCTTCCCTTTAATTTTCACATTCTTCATCGCGTTCAGTACCTCACGGGCATATTCCCTCGGCACCTCAACAAATGTATACTTATCATACATATCAATCGTTCCGATCAGTTTTCCATCCATTCCGCTTTCCCCGGCGATTGCACCAAGAATATCTCCCGGACGTACTCTCTGCTTCTTTCCAATATTGATGAACAGACGTACCATTCCGTCCTCACCTGCACCGGTATCTCCAAATTCCCAGTCATTTTCCTCTGTAGTTTTATTATCCTCTGTCATTCCACAGCAGATCTTCAAAAATGCTGCTGCCATATCCATCGCTGTAAATTCAGAATTATTGACACGTTCTTCGATGGCATTGATCATCATGTCCAGATCTTCCTGCTCGATCACACGCTCCACATCATCCAGAATATTTTCCATCTTAGTATTCGCAACGTCATTCAGTGACGGAACTTTCTGTGCATAGATCTTCGTCTTGCAGTATCTCTGGATCTCTTTCAGTTTGTAAACTTCTTTTCCTGATACGAAAGAAAATGCTCTTCCTTCGCGTCCTGCGCGTCCGGTACGCCCGATACGGTGTACATAATATTCATCATCCTGCGGGAGATCATAATTAAATACTGCTTCCACTTCATCTACATCAATTCCACGGGCCGCCACATCCGTCGCTACCAGGATCTCTGTCTTACCGGTCCGAAATCCCTGCATCACGCGGTCTCTCTGTTCCTGCTTCATATCCCCGTGAAGTCCTGCCGCAAAATATCCGCGTCCGAGAAGTGCATTTACCAGAAGATCTACCTGCTTCTTCGTATTACAGAATACAACCGAAAGCCTTGGTGAATAAATATCAAGAAGTCTGGAAAGAACTTCCTCTTTCTTCTTCGGCTTTACATCATAATAATACTGCTCAATATTCGGAACAGTCAGTTCCTTTTTTGTAACTTTGATCACTTTTGCGTTATTCTGGAATTTCTTCGTAATCTCCATGATCGGCTTCGGCATGGTTGCCGAAAAAAGCACAGTCTGGCGCTCCTCAGGAACACCACTTAATACAAATTCGATATCCTCACGGAATCCCATGTTCAGCATTTCATCTGCTTCATCAAGCACAACCGTGTGTACAAAATCCAGCTTCATTGTCTTTCTGCGCATGTGGTCCATCACACGCCCCGGAGTTCCGATGACGATCTGTGTTCCACTCTTTAAGGAACGGATCTGCTTTACGATATCCTGTCCTCCATAAATCGGCAGAACCTTAATTCCATGCATATATCTGGACAGGTTGCGGATCTCGTCTGCCACCTGGATTGCAAGCTCTCTGGTCGGGCAGAGAACGATCGCTTGCAGCTTTTTCAGCTTCGGGTCTACCTTTTCCAGAATCGGGATTCCGAATGCTGCGGTCTTACCGGTTCCGGTCTGTGCCTGCCCGATCAGATCGATCCCGCTAATCATTGCCGGAATTGCCTTTGCCTGAATCGGTGAAGCCTCCTCAAATCCCATGTATCTTACTGCCTTCTGAATCTCTTCCGAAAGTCCCATTTCTTCAAATCTAACTGTTTCCATCCATTATCCTTTCTATTAAATACATTACCAATTACAAATATGACCTTAAACTCCATCATATAAAATCTGCCAGGGCGCATTCTCGCGCCTGCGACATCTTCCTTATCCGTCGCAATGCACAATAAAAAACTCCTTACTTGGTGACAATACAAGTAAAGAGCATCGTAACATTCGCGTTATATTCTAACAAATAATTTTTAAAAAGTCAATTTTCACTTGCATTTTATGCATAAACGGTATAATATACTCATATACTTAATGTAGTATTGATTACTACGTGTAATGGTTTTAATTATTCATCTCTAAGGAGGGATTTATGATGAAAAAGAAACATATTAAAGATCCAGGAAGTGCAATCACACATTTTATCGGCATGCTGATGGCAATTTTTGCCGCATTTCCACTTTTAATAAAAGCAGCCCACGAACCGAGCCGGATTTACCTAATCTCGCTTGCAATCTATGCAGTCAGCCTGATTCTTTTATACGCCGCAAGCACAACCTATCATACCTTTGATCTTTCCGAACGTGTCAACACGCTCCTGAAAAAGATCGACCATATGATGATCTTCGTACTGATCGCCGGAAGCTACACACCGATCTGCCTGCTGGTACTGGAACGCAGAACCGGACTTATCATGCTCGCACTTGTATGGGGTATTGCAATCACCGGAATTATTATTAAAGGGTTCTGGGTATTCTGCCCGAAATGGGTATCCTCCGTCCTCTACATTAGTATGGGATGGATCTGTGTCCTCGCATTCAGTCAGATCCTCAACAATCTGACACGTACAGAATTCGGATGGCTTCTCGCCGGCGGAATCATTTACACAATCGGCGGTGTGATCTATGCACTGAAGCTTCCGATTTTCAACAGTAAGCATAAGAATTTCGGCAGCCACGAAATCTTCCACCTCTTCGTGATGGGCGGAAGTGCCTGCCACTTTGTTGTAATGTATTCTTTATTGTAAACCTTGCATCCTCGAAAAATCCAGAAATCTCGCCCCACTAAAGCTGCGGAAGTAATTTTTTATTCTGCACAAAATGCCGACAGGAGAAGCAAATCTGCTTCTCCTGTTTCATGCCCTACTGCCCCGTCTCTTTATAGCTCATCACCAGCCCAAGCTTCGCCCTCCGCGTCATATGCTTAATCGCATACTCCCGCCGCATCGCCTCTTCCTTTGTCTCAAACTGCTCCAGATACACCAGCTCCACCGGTCTCCTGGATCTGGTGTATTTTGCGCCTTTCCCGGCATTATGCGCTTCCAGACGCTTCTCAATATCATTCGTCCACCCAGTATATAATGTTTCATCCTTGCATTTTAAAATATATGTATAATTCATCGCTTCAAAGAGGGACCAAAAAGTCCCTCTTCCTTTCTTCTGCTCTTATTCTTCAGCCAGATAGTCCATCGGATTGACCGGCTGACCATCTTTTAACATCTCGAAATACAGATTGCAGCCTTCCAGACTGTAATACTTGGTCGGAATCTCCAGATATCCGATCACATTTCCCGCTTCCAGATAATCACCGACTTTCACCTGCACTTCCTTGAGCTGTCCGTACATGCACTCGTAGCCATTCCCCATATCCAGGGTCACCGTGATTCCCGTCTGTGCAAAGGTATCAATGGATTTGACAATACCTGGTGCTGCTGCAATCACGTTATCGTTCACCGCACCGGATATGATCATCGCCGGATTATATCGGTACTGGTCCAATGTAGAAAAATATACGGTTTTATCCATACTGTAGCTCATCAGCACATTGCCGTCCACCGGCCACAGAAGCTGGCTGTCTTCCCCGAAATTCAGGTTCATTGCCGTTCCTGCGGTCTGCGTGCTGTCCGTCTCCCATGTATCCATCCGGTTCTCTGTACTTCCATCTGCTGCCGTATTTGCAGCCTGGCTGTCCTCTTTTGTCACAGGTTCTTCATCTTCCAGCACTTTCTTTGCAATACTGCTTGTCTCTTCCGTATTTCTTTTGATTTCTTCCTCTTTCGCCTGCTGTTCTTCCTCGATCTTTGCCTGCTCATCCTTCACATTTGCCCGGTAATTTCTCCATGTATAGGCTCCTGTAAGCACAATAGCAGCGGCAAAGCAGACCGCAAGACCGATCGACGCTCTTTTTCTCCTCTTATTAGAGGACTGCTGCTTTTTATTCATATTCTATCACCTCTGACAATATTTTTGCCAGAAAATGACCAACTTATTCTCCCTTTTCGTTTTTTTCGATCACAATATCCGTGACCTCTTCCAGACTGACATCAGTGAAAAAATATTGCAGGATTTCTTCACAGGTTTTCCCTTCCTCTGCCATCTTCTCTGCCGTGTACTGGCTCATCCCAAGACCGTGCCCGATTCCCTTCGCCGTAACCCTTGTCTGCCCGTCATAATCCTGAAGCGCAAAACATGACGAGGCAAGATGGTAGGTTCTCCGGAATTCTTCACCATTTACTGTTTCACTGCCACAACGGACTGCTGTCACATACCCGGCACTGTCTGTTCCTGTCACTTCCATGTCGCTTCCCTGGATCATGGACACGGTCATCTCCTCTTTTGCCTCCACATCTTCGGGACATTCCCTGCTCTGAAGATACGGATACTCTTCCGAACCAAACACTTCATTTCCAGACCTTGTTTTTCCGTTGCTTAACCGGTGATACGGGGTCAGAATCAGCTTTCCGTCATACATCAGAACCTGTCCCCTCGTCTCATCCCACGCAGCTTTCATCTTCTCATAATATTCTCCATAATGATCTGCTCCCCAGTTGCTCTCCATCTGCTGCCTGGTCCAGTATTCCTTCGTCAGGACAGTGCTGGTGCCCTCATCCTGGATGCTTTTGTAAATGCTGGTCCGGATCAACACTGCCTGTGCCTTTAACGCTTCCTCCTCCGCATCTCCCTCAATTTCTTTAGCCAGAATCCCGATCCCATATTCATCCAGTGAAATTTTTCTGTTCTTTTCGTCACTTTTTACGGTCACATACGGGCTCGTCCCATTGTCCTGCGCCAAACTGCTTCTGCCATTCAGCAGAATCGTAACCACATACGGAAGTAATATAAGAATGGCAGCAAAATAGCCTGCCTGTCTGAAGTATTTTCGCATAATAAAACCTCCCATACCACTGTATGAGAGGTTTTGACTGATTATGCTTCTGGTTTAACTGTAACATAATCCAGTTTCCAGATATTATCAACATATTCCTGAATGGTTCTGTCTGAAGTAAATTTACCACAACTTGCTGTATTCAGAAGTGCCATCTTAGCCCAACGATCCGGATCTTTGTAAGCTTCTTCCACTTTCTTCTGTGCTTCTGCATAAGAGCGGAAGTCTTTCAGGATAAAGTATCTGTCCGGTCTGTCTCCACCCTGTGTATTCAGAAGTGAATTATACAGGTCGCGGAACATCTCATGGTCACCATGTGAATAAGTTCCATCCATCAACTGGTCAACGACTCTCTTAATATCCCAGTCATTGAAGTAGATCTCCTGCGGGTTATATCCGCCATTATTCTCATAGTTGATAACTTCATCAGAACTGAGGCCGAAAATAAATGCATTTTCAATTCCAACTTCTTCTACGATCTCTACATTGGCTCCATCCATAGTTCCAAGTGTCGGTGCACCGTTCAGCATGAACTTCATGTTACCTGTTCCGGAAGCTTCTTTGGAAGCGGTAGAAATCTGTTCGCTGACATCTGCTGCCGCGAAGATCCATTCTGCGTTGGATACGCGGTAATCTTCGATAAATACGACTTTCAGCTTTCCATTGATGCTCAGGTCATTATTTACCACATCTGCTACAGAGTTGATCAGTTTGATGATCTCTTTTGCACGGACATATCCTGCGGAAGCTTTTGCACCAAAGATAAATGTTCTCGGGTAGAAGGACATCTCCGGGTGTTCTTTGATCTGGTTGTACAGATACATTACATGCAGAATATTAAGAAGCTGTCTCTTATATTCATGAAGACGCTTAACCTGTACATCATAAATAGATCTCGGATCGATCTCTACTCCATTGTGTTCCAGAATATATTTTGCAAGACGTTCTTTGTTCTTGTATTTGATATCCATAAATTCTGCTCTTGCCTTCGGATCATCCGCAAGCGGTTTTAATTTTGACATCTGGGACAGATCTGTGATCCAGCCGTCTCCGATGTGGTCTGTTACCCAGTCTGCAAGCAGCGGGTTTCCATGAAGAAGGAATCTTCTCTGTGTGATACCATTGGTCTTGTTGTTGAATTTCTCCGGCATCATTTCGTAGAAATCTTTTAATTCCTGATGTTTCAGAATCTCTGTATGAAGTCTTGCAACACCATTTACGGAGTAGCCTGCAATAATAGCCATATGTGCCATTCTTACCTGACCGTCCATCAGGATAGCCATCTTACGGACTTTATCTTCATTGCCCGGATACATACGGCGAACCTGCTCTACAAAACGGCGGTTAATTTCCTGTACGATCTGGTATACACGCGGAAGCAGTCTTGAGAACAGATCGATCGGCCATTTTTCAAGTGCTTCTGACATGATAGTATGGTTAGTGTAAGCAACCGTCTTTGTTGTTACTTCCCATGCTTCATCCCATCCAAGACCTTCCTGGTCAATGAGCAGACGCATCAGCTCTGCAACTGCTACAGTCGGGTGAGTATCGTTCATCTGGATCGTAACTTTTTCATACAGCTTGCATACATCTTTGTGTTTCTTTTTATATTTTTCAAGCATAACCTGAAGACTGGCAGATACAAAGAAGTACTGCTGTTTCAGACGAAGCTCTTTTCCTGCATAGTGGTTGTCATTTGGATAAAGAACCTCTACGATCGTTTTTGCAAGGTTTTCCTGCTCGATCGCTTTATGGTATTCTCCTCTGTCAAATGCATCCAGTTTAAAGTCTGTGATTGCCTGTGCATCCCAGATACGCAGTGTATTGACTACGTGGTTGCCATATCCTACGATCGGCATATCATATGGAATAGCAAGTACGGATTCATAATTTTCCTGGATGAAATCTTCTTTCTTGGTCTGTTCATTATACTGTACACGAATGGTACCACCAAAACGGACTTCCTTTGCATACTCGTCACGACGGATTTCAAACGGATTGCCATCTTTGAGCCAGTTATCCGGCACTTCTACCTGATAGCCATCTTTGATCTTCTGTTTGAACATACCGTAGCGGTAACGGATTCCACAGCCGTAAGCTGCGTATCCAAGAGATGCAAGTGAATCCAGGAAGCAAGCTGCAAGACGTCCAAGACCACCATTACCAAGTGCCGCATCCGGTTCCTGATCTTCTACCACATTCAGATCAATGCCCATCTCATCAAGGGCTTCTTTTACTTCTTTATATGCAGTCATGTTGATCAGGTTGTTGCCAAGTGCACGTCCCATAAGAAATTCCATTGACATATAATATACGGTCTTTGGATCTTCTTTTTCGTATGTTTTCTGTGTCGCAAGCCAGTCATCTACAATTGCTTCTTTTACTGCATAAGATACTGCCTGGAAAATCTGCTGCGGAGTTGCTTCTTCAATCTCTTTACGATACAGTGTCCGCACATTTTCTTTCACATCATTTTTAAAAGTTTCTTTTTCAAATCTTTTACTGTACATGCCTATATTCCCTTCTCATTTTTGCGCAGCGGCAGGGATTATTCTCCCTGCTTTTCTACGCCCATATTTACAGCTTCACCGTTGATCTTCCAGTCTTTCACATAGCCTGCAGGTTCAGCCTTTTCAACTGCTACCGCAAGTGTCTCCTGTCCGATCTGCTCTGCATACTCTGCAAATACTTTTTCTGCCTTTTCGCTTCCATCGTAAGTTACCTTGATCTTATCCATAACTTCAAATCCGGCTTCCTTACGCATAGTCTGGATCTTGCTGATGATCTCACGTACAAATCCTTCTGTCAGAAGTTCTTCTGTCAGGTTTGTATCCAGTACAACGGTGATACCATAGTCACTCTCAGATACATATCCTTCCATCTGTGCCATGTCGATCAGAAGGTCTTCTTTTGCAAGTTCAATTTCCTGTCCATTTACCTGAAGCTTCAGAACACCTGTCGCATTCAGTTCGTCCATAGCAGCATTTCCGTCCAAATTGCTGAGTTCATTCTTGATTCCACCTAACAATTTACCATATTTTGGTCCAACTGTCTTTAATTGTGGTTTAAATGTATAAGAAGTAAATGCACGAACATCATCTGTAAGTTCGATTTCTTTTACATTCAGCTCATCTGTCACGATATCCTGATAGAACTCTGGCAGATTGGAAGCACCTTTTACGAACATCTTTCCGATCGGCTGACGGTTCTTGATGTTGGCTGTATTACGGCATGCACGTCCCATTACAACGATCTTCAGGACTTCATCCATGTTCTCTTCCAGAGTCTTATCGATATAAGCTTCATTTGCAACCGGATAATCACAAAGGTGGATACTTTCCGGAGCGCTTTCATCTACGCTTCTTACCAGGTTCTGATAAATTTCTTCGGTCATGAACGGGATCATCGGTGCTGCAACCTTTGATACAGTAACGAGTGCTGTATAAAGAGTCATGTAAGCATTGATCTTATCCTGTTCCATTCCTTTTGCCCAGAAACGTTCGCGGCTTCGTCTTACATACCAGTTACTCATATCATCTACGAAGTCCTGAAGTGCTCTTGCAGCTTCCGGAATCCGGTAATTTGCAAGATGATTATCTACTGTCTTGATCAGTGTATTCAGTTTTGATAAGAGCCATTTATCCATTACAGATAATTTGTCATATTCAAGTGCATATTTTGTTGCATCAAAATCATCAATATTGGCATACAATACGAAGAATGCATAGGTGTTCCAGAGTGTTCCCATGAACTTTCTCTGTCCTTCCATAACCGCTTTTCCATGAAAACGGTTCGGCAGCCACGGTGCACTGTTTACATAGAAATACCAGCGGATCGCAT
>ERZ772819.3431-NODE-3431-length-11124-cov-3.674948_pt1 | contig 11124 bp, 9 predicted proteins | sample MGYA00580860_ERZ772819 | MGnify/ENA primary metagenome ERZ772819 (study PRJEB29015, sample SAMEA2737683) | human gut metagenome | biome: human gut; feature: human-associated habitat; material: faeces | place: China | collected 2012 ...
GTACCCGGTTTCATCCTCGGTCAAAAGTCCCGCCTTGCGGTCGTAGAGATAGATGGCTGCCTGTTTCATCGGTCATTCGTTTTTGTCATCGGCACCACTCCGACCTCGGCTCCGAACAGGTTGAGGATCTGATTGACTTTGTCCAGCCGTAGCGTCGGTTTTCCCTGCTCCAATTCGCGCACAAATCGTAGCCCTACGCCCGATTTCTCGGACAGTTCGACCTGCGTCAGCCGATGCTGCTTGCGCATAGCTTTTACGTATTTCGATAATGTTGTCTGCATATTATACCTCTTTGGGTGCAAAAATAGTGAAATAATTTGTAATTATATCTTTTTGGGTATAAATAGTTTGCCGTTTGTTGAAATATGTTTCATGTAAATATTATATTAGTATAGCTTATTTGAGTATTATTCGTTAATTTTGCATAAACTTCTGATACTGTAGAATTATAGGAATATGAGCCCGGAAGAGAAAGCCCGAAAGAAGATAGACCAGATGTTCGATGATGCCGGCTGGAAGGTCGTAGATAGGGATCACTATGCTCCGAAGATCTCTGCTGTTGCAATCGAAGAGGGCTTGTTGGAGCATAATCTCGAAGCGGATTATTTCTTATTTCTAAATGGCAAGGCGGTTGGAGTCCTTGAAGCAAAACGAGAAGAGGTTGATGTTAAATCCGATGTGGTATGCGCTCAGGCTGTTCTGTATGCTCGTAGTGTACCCTCTAAGTATCAGGCATATATGCTGCCGTTGCCGTTCGTCTATCAATCAAACGGCAATATTACAATATTCAAAGACCTGCGGGATGAAAATTCCGAGTATGTGGAGTTGAACAGAATCCATACGCCCAAAGAAATCGTGAAGATGCTGGGTATAACGGACGAATTTGCGGGGCTGCCGACTTTGAAGAAACGAGGATTGCGGGATTGTCAGTTTGAGGCAATCAGTGAGTTGGAAAGTAGTTTTTGTACAGGACAGAATCGTGCATTGATGGTTTTGGCTACCGGTGCGGGAAAAACTTATACGGCATGTATGGCCGCCTATCGGATGCTGTCATATACCCCGATGCGCCGCATTTTATTCTTGGTAGATAGAAACAATTTGGGGAAACAGGCAGAAGGTGAATTCGGCATGTTTCGATTGACTGAGAATGGCGAGCCATTTAATACAATTTTCACAGTAAGTCGGCTTAAATCGGGCAAGATTCCGGAGGATGCCAATGTCGTTATTTCTACGATACAGCGTCTGTTTTCATTGCTAAAAGGAGATGATATTACGGACAGTGATGACGATGAAAATTATGGTAATGATGAGATGGCGGATATTGCATTGCCTGCCAATCTGACTTTGCCGCCCGACTATTTCGATATGATTATCATTGATGAGTGTCATCGCTCTATCTATGGTAGTTGGCGAAAAGTGCTCGATTATTTCAATACGGCAAAAATGGTCGGTTTGACGGCTACGCCTGCGCCGGAAACATTGGCATTCTTCAATAATAACCGCATTGTAAACTACACGCTCGAAAAATCTATCGCCGATGGTGTAAATGTGGATTATCGTGTATACCGAATCAAAACGCAGGCTACCGAGGATGGAGGAGCAATTCGTGAAGGGGAGAAAGTAAAAAAGATAACCCGATATACCGGCACGGTTGAGGATATAAAAACGCGCGAAGAATCGACATATACTAAAACAGAGCTGAATCGCAGCATAATCAATCCTGCACAAATAAAGCTGGTTCTTGAAACCTATCGGGATGCAGTATATTCCGAAATGTTCGTCGATCCACAGCGCGAACCGAATATGGACTATTTGCCGAAAACGCTCATTTTTGCGCTGAACGATGCTCATGCAAGCAATATCGTCAAAATTGCAAAAGAGATTTTCGGTCGGAACGATGACAAATTCGTGCAAAAGATTACCTATTCTGCCGGAGATAGCAACGAATTGATACGGCAATTCCGCAATAACAAGGAATTCCGCATTGCTGTTACTGTAACGCTGGTTGCTACGGGTACGGATGTCAAGCCGCTCGAAGTGATCATGTTTATGCGCGATGTCGAGTCGGATTCTCTGTATACTCAGATGAAGGGGCGCGGAGTGCGCACGATTGGGGATGAACAGTTGCGGAATGTTACGCCGAATGCGTATAGTAAAGACTTGTTCTATCTGGTTGATGCTGTTGGCGTAACAGAGCACGAAATGAAGGTAACCCGTCCGGGAACGGATGACGTGCCGACTCCGGTGATGACACTCAAAGAACTGTTGGAGCGTATCACGCACGGCAATGTGCAGGATGAATATCTGCGCCTTTTGGCTGCACGCCTGTCCCGTATTTATAATAAATGCAAAGCATCCGAACGCGACGAATTTGCAAGGCTGGCGAAAGCTGATATGAAAGATATTGCTGTCGGTATATACGATGCTTTGGAAGCCGATACACTTCCGCCATATATCGACATCAATGAGCTGAATAACGAGCGCAAAGGGCTGGTAGCGGCAATCGTAAACCATCCCGATGCCCGATATTATCTGTTGATTCTGAATGCAGGTTTCGTAACGATATTGCAGCCGGGCGAAGATACGCTGATATCCAAGGGATTTTCAATTGAGGAGGCACAAAATACGATTGATGCGTTTGAAACATATATCAACGAGCATAAAGACGAGATTGAAGCCCTGCGAATCATATATAACAATCAAGGTGAGCCGATTACCTACACGATGCTGAAAGATTTGGAGAATAAGTTGAAATTTGCCAACAGCAAGTTTAATCCTACGTTGTTGTGGAATACTTATTCGCTTATAAATCCCGAAGTCGTTACTAAATTCTCGACAAAGGAGGAAAAAGAGGCTGTTACCAATATCATTCAACTGGTACGCTTTGCATTCCGTCAGATTACAACATTAAACAGCCTGCATTCTACCGCCAATCAGTATTTCAATCTTTGGTGCGGTCAGATGCAGCGAAGCATTACCGATACACAAACAGCGTTAATCAAACAAATCGTATCATACATCGCATCGAATGGTTCGTGTACGATAAAAGATGTTCGCGACTGGGATAGAACTTATGCCGCACAACTGATTCAGGCATTCGGTAATCCCGAACAGGTAAACAATTCACTCGTATCGCTCTCGCAGTTCCTAATTTATAGAAAAACAGCATAACAATATATGGCACAAGCAACCGCAAACGAACAGAACCTCACAAAAAAGGTATGGACACTGGCAACTACGCTTGCCGGTCAAGGCATAGGTTTTACAGACTATATCACGCAGCTGACCTATCTTCTTTTCTTGAAGATGGACGACGAAAATGTCAAGATGTTTGGCGAAGATTCCGCTATCCCCGAAGGATACCGCTGGGAAGATTTGACGAACCTCGATGGTCTTGACCTCGTCAAGCAGTATGAAAATACGCTCGAAAAGTTGAGTCAGGAACAGAACCTGATTGGAACAATCTATACCAAAGCGCAGAATAAAATCGACAAGCCTGTTTATCTCAAAAAGGTTATCACGCTTATCAACGGCGAGTCGTGGTTAGTTATGGATGGCGATGTGAAAGGTGCTATCTACGAGAGTATTTTGGAAAAGAACGGTCAGGATAAGAAAAGCGGTGCGGGGCAGTATTTCACACCTCGTTCATTGATTAAAGCAATGGTCGATGTTACCAATCCCCAGATTGGCGAAACAGTTTGCGACCCTGCTTGTGGTACGGGCGGTTTCCTGCTTGCAGCATACGACCACATGAAACCGCAATCGACAGACCGGGGGAAACAGGATTTTCTGAAAAACAGCGCACTGCATGGTTATGATAATACGGCTTTGGTGGTTACGCTTGCCTCGATGAACCTCTATCTGCACGGAATCGGTACCGACCGCAGCCCTATTATTTGTCAGGATTCGTTGGAGAAAACCCCGTCGGTGCTTGTTGATGTAATTCTTGCTAATCCTCCGTTCGGTACTCGTCCGTCTGGCTCTGTCGATGTAAATCGTGAGGATTTCTATGCCACGACGAAGAATAACCAGCTCAATTTTTTGCAGCACATGATGGTGATGCTCAAAAACGAAGGACGGGCTGCTGTCGTTCTACCCGATAATGTACTGTTCGAGGGCGGAGCCGGCGAAACTATCCGCAAAGAGCTTTTGAAAAACTTTAACTTGCATACGATTTTGCGTTTGCCTACGGGTATTTTCTATGCGCAAGGCGTAAAAGCGAATGTACTATTCTTTACAAAGGGAACTCCGACCAAAGATATTTGGTTTTTCGACTATCGCACGGGGGTAAAACATACATTGGCTACGAATCCGATGCTGCGGCACCACCTCGATGAGTTTGTCGAGTGTTATAAGGCCGACAATATCAATGCTCGTACTGAAACGTATGATGCCGAGGCTAATCCTAATGGCCGTTGGCGTAAATATAGTGTTGAAGAGGTACTCAAACGCGACAAAACGAGTCTCGATATATCGTGGATAAAGTTTGGTGATGCCGATGCCGATTTGACATTGAGCGAGTTGATGGCAACGATTCAGCAAAAGAGCGATAATATCAGCAAGGCGGTTGCCGAGTTACAAAAATTATTGGCAAATATCGAGGAGTAATATGGATACGAAGAAACTACGTCAAAAGATTCTCGATTTGGCTATTCGTGGTAAACTTGTTCCGCAAGACCCGAACGACGAGCCAGCATCCGTATTGCTCGAACGCATCAAAGCCGAAAAAGAACAATTGATAAAGGATGGGAAAATCAAGCGCAGCAAGAAGTCTGCCTCTTCCGATACATCCCCTTATGAGAACGTGCCGTTTGAAATACCGGAGAGCTGGGTGTGGACAACGATTGGAGATATATTTATCCATAATACTGGAAAAGCATTAAATGCTGCAAATAACGATGGCGTTTTAATGGATTACATAACGACATCAAATCTATACTGGGATAAATTTGACTTGACCGTTGTAAAGCAAATGCTTTTTACCGATACTGAAATAGAAAAGTGTACGGTAAAGTATGGAGATTTATTAGTTTGTGAAGGAGGAGATATTGGTAGGGCTGCAATATGGACGTATGATTATGATGTAAGAATCCAAAATCATATCCATCGACTAAGAGGGTTTTGTAACATTAGCCATCGTTTCTACTACTATATATTCCTACTGTATAAGATGTTAAATCTTATAGGAGGAAAGGGTGTTGCAATTCAGGGATTGTCCTCAAATGATTTACACAAATTAGTCATACCCTTACCACCCATAAAAGAACAGTGTCGCATTGTTAGTATTATTGAATCGTGGTTTTCGGTTATTGACCGCGTTGAGCAGGAGAAGAAGGATTTATGTAATGCCATTAAGCAGATTAAATCCAAAATTTTGGACTTAGCTATACACGGTAAGCTTGTTTCGCAAGACCCGAATGACGAACCGGCAATCGAGTTGTTACGTCGTATAAATCCGTCTTTCAAATCTTGTGATAACGCGCATTATAAGAACTTGCCATTTGAGATACCCGAAAGTTGGGTGTGGGTAAAGCATAATGATATATTAGAAATTTCTGGTGGAGCGCAGCCGGGGAAATCTTATTTTAGTTCGGTTCAATTACCCAATTATATTAGACTATATCAAATTCGAGATTATGGGGATACACCTATACCAGTATATATACCTATTGAATTAGCCTCCAAACAGACAAGAAAGGGTGATATTTTATTAGCTCGTTATGGCGGTTCGTTAGGCAAAGTCTTTATTGCAGAGGATGGGGCATATAATGTTGCAATGGCTAAAATTATATTCAGATATGAACAGCCTATAAATAAAGACTATGTATATTACTATTATTTATCAGATATTTATCAGAATAAACTAAAAGAAATATCTCGAACTGCCCAAGCAGGATTTAATAGTAATGATTTCAACGAAATGTTTTTTCCTCTACCACCAATAAACGAACAAAAAAGAGTTGTTTTGGAAATTAAAAAATACAGTGAATTACTTGATAACATAATAGCCGAACTATAATTCGGCTATTATGTTATCAAGTTTGCCCAAAAGGTCAGTTACTGTTTGAACAATGCGTTCCTGCTCTGCCTTTGGCGGAATTAGGATTGGTAATTTAGAGTATTCTGAGATCCAATATCGCTTGTGTGTGTCTCCAACTAAACGAGTGATACTCATATAGAAGCCGACATATCGGATGTCTATTTCCTTTTTTACTCTCAAAATCTTCATCGCCGAAGATTTTATCTTAAATGGAAAATCCACGAAACGGGAATCTGTTGTAAAGTCATCAAAGATAATCACAGGAAGATTATCGCATATACCGTCTGTTTCATTCGTGTATCCAATTATAAAAGATTTTCCAGCTGTTAAAACCGGTGTGGGATAATCTTCACTGTAATCGGTCGAATCGACAATATATGCCTGCGGTTGTTCGTAATCGACAATATCTTCCAAGCGACAAATCGACCATCCAGAAGGCAAGTTCTTATAATGCGCGTTAGGTGGTTCTTGTTTATATTGTTACTGTTTCATTTCTAAAACGAAAGAGATTTATGGTAACAAAATTCGAAAAGCATCTTAGCAAGTCAGACTTGTCTAAGAATACCGTTACATCGTATGTATGGACGGTAGCCTATTTTCTTGCGCATTACAAGGAAATCAATTCCAATAACTTGTTGGCATACAAAGGGTATCTGTTGGAAAAGTTCAAGCCCCAAACGGTAAATCTGCGTTTGCAGGGGATGAACAAATTTCTTGAATTTATCAAGCAGGATAAGCTCAAAATGAAGTTTGTCAAAGTGCAGCAGAAAAACTTTCTTGAAAATGTCATCAGCAACGAAGACTACAAATTCCTGAAGACAAGACTTAAAAATGATGGCTACGAGGAGTGGTATTTTGTCGTATGGTTTATGACGGCTACCGGTGCTCGTGTCAGCGAGCTATTGCAGATTAAGGCTGAACATATTACCGCAGGGCATCTTGATATTTATACCAAAGGCGGCAAGATTCGCCGTTTGTATATTCCCCAAATACTGAAAAACGAAGCTGTCGTTTGGCTTCGGTCAAAAGGGATTTCGAGCGGATATATATTTCTCAATCGCTTCGGTAAGCGCATAACCACACGCGGTATTGCCCAGCAACTGAAACACTTTGCTGACAAGTACGGCTTAAAACGGGAGGTCGTTTACCCTCATTCTTTTCGGCATCGTTTTGCAAAGAATTTTCTTGACCGCTTTAATGATATTGCATTGCTTGCCGATTTGATGGGGCACGAAAGTATCGAGACCACGCGCATCTATCTGCGTCGCACGGCAACCGAACAACGGGCAATCGTAGATAAAGTTGTAACCTGGTAATCCGAATCTTTGGAGGCAACGATTAAGCCTCCAAAGATTCTTTTATCTTGTCAATCGTTGCAAATAACTCCTCGATTTTAGCGACTATGCGTTTTTGTTCAGCATAAGGCGGGATATTGATTAAATATCGTTTTAACCATTCTGTACTGATATTTAATTGTGCAACTCCTTTTGCAGAGGTAATACAATCGTTTCTGAAAGTATCTGTTTGAAAATAGTAAAACAGGTATTTTTTGTGAATAAATTGTTCGTTCATCCTTATACATCCCACACGCTGATTTAATGCAGCAGGAAGTAATTCATTGGGTAAGAATCCAACTCTACCTACATTGCCAGTTAGAGACATTAATAAATCATTCTTCTTTAAGATGAACTTCTCTATCTCTTTTATAGATGATTTTGGATAAAACTTTGGATCATCATCCATAATTTTACCATCTTGAACATTTGTAATGCGAATGACTCGAATTCCATTTTCTACATATTTTCCACTCTGGAATGCAAATCCATTGAGTATTTCTACCATGCAGTCATTCAGGGATATACTACACCAACCTTGAAGGGCACTTTTATAATGCGCGTTATCACAAGGTTTGAAGCTGGGATTTATGCGCCGTAGGAGGTCGATAGCGGGTTCGTCATTCGGGTCTTGCGGAACGAGTTTGCCGTGGATAGCCAAATCTAATATTTTAGATTTTGCTCGTTTTATGGCGTTTTTTAAATCCGTTTGTTCTTGTTCAAGCTGGTCAATGATAGAGAACCATTTTTCAACAGCCTCTATTATTCTATTTTGCTCTTTCTGTGGTGGAAGTGCAAATCCAAAATCTTCTATTACCTCCTTACTTATTCTCTGTTGCCCAACTGCTCCACTAAAATTCTTAATACCATAGGAAATAAATTCTTCTGAGGAATAAAAATATGAAACATATTTAACGTCTATCATAATTGGACGTAATATGTGTAATTCTGTTGTTCCTGCCCCAATCCCATTGGGAAGATTATTAAAAATCACAGACTTTCTATTCTCAAAACATGGTGTTATTTTCGCTAATCCAAAATCACCATTAGTAAAATGAGTATACCCAGTTTTTACAGTCTTCCATAGCACCGATTCGTAGCTATGTTGATAATGATATCCATCCTTAATTAAAGGCATAGGAACAAATCCAACCTCAATTGTGTCCTCTGCGTTATTTCTATGATTAATAATAAAAACGTCAGACGGTTTACACCACGCCCAATTTTCAGGTATCTCGAACGGCACGTTCTCATAAGGGGATGTATCGGAATGGGAAATTAGAGTTTAGTCAGAGCATATATCAACTCTGTTTTTTGTATTTTTGTAACAAATGAAAGAATAAATGTGTATGTCTGAATTTAGAGAACGCTTCCAGAAACTAATAGAAGAATCATATATTCCTTTTAACGCTGACCCAGCGGCAAGAACTGATGTATGGCATCAGATTTATCGTTTAGTACTCCCCAATATTCCGGAGAAGCTATTTCGGTATCGTTCAATGAACGACTATTCTCTTACTGAGTTTAGGAATGGAATGATATCATTATGTCATGCGGGAATGTTCCCTGATAAATATGATTCATATCTATATGTCAATCATAAGAAAATCAGAGCTGATTTACAAAAAGCACTACGGGATGCGTTGCGTATATGTTTGACACACATTTCACAACATCATCCTGATATTAGAGCAGAAAAAGCCACAAAAATTTGTTATTATAGAGAATGTGGGTATGGCGATGAACAAATCATTGATAAAATAATCGAAGAGGAATACCCGGCGTTTGTTGCTCAGATTGAAACAACTGTTAAACAGCGTGAATCGCGTTTCCGCAGTCCACAAAATAGCGCTAAAATAGGTTGTTTTACAGAAAGCGTGCAATCCAAATATATGTGGGACAGATACGGCGGTGGATATAAGGGTTTTGCTTTAGAATATGATTTGAGAAATTGTATTTTTAGATATAACAAGTTAAGTCTTAATGTAAACCTTTTCCCTATCATGTACACGGATCAAAGACCGGATGTTACATTGGACGAGGGCAATATACATACATATGAATTTTTCAAGCAAGCCGGGGATAAAAGATGGTTTGAACATCTTTGCTCTCATATTTATTTAAATCAATTATATTGGTATAGAGCATATTTGTATAAGGATAAGCAAGAATATGAGCATGAGCGCGAATGGTTTATTATAATCTTGACAATGAAAATAATTATGAGTTTATACCAGATGTTGGTTGTTTAAAAGCAATATATTATGGGCCGGATATTGAAGATGAGGATAAGGGTAAATTACACGAGATTGCCATATCAAGAGGTATAAAAGAATATGCTGTTGGTATAGACTATGATAGTCCTAAATACGATTTGAAGATATCCTCTTTTGATTTGAAATATTAGGCTTAAATTTCCTGTCTGTGATTCAAGATAGACTATTTTTCTCTTGAAATATTGCGGAATTTGGTTGCAGAATAGAAGTTGCCGTTCCTTATTCTGCCATTTCCTTTGGTAGCGACCAGCCGATGCCGCCGGAAAGAATATCCGCAAGGTTTGCGTAGCAACTTGCATGACCTTGCGGATTTCTTTCGGTGGCAATACCTTTGCGGACAAAGGGAATGGCTTATTCGTTTTTCAGTCGGGAGGCGTTTTCGTTCAGGCGATTGGCTTCGCGTTCTCTGAGCCTCGCCTGTTCTTCGAGTATGACTTTTTGACGAACGGTTCGTTCATATTCTTCGACATCTCTTTTCATTTGGCGGATTTTGGCGTTGTCGCGGTTTAGTTCGAAGATTTCTTCCAGTTCGGCAATGCGATCGGGTGTCGCTTCGCCTTTCATTTTGATATAGCGGTATTTCAGGTCGTTGTCGATGCGGTGGTAGTTGGGTTTAGCCGTCCAATACAGCATCGTACACAGCAGGACGATTGCCGTCATCATTCCTATCATCGTCCAAAATACTCCTTTCGATTCGATGGCGAGCGATATTCTGTGCTGCACGATTCTCGGCAGCAGTTCGGCGGGGATTTCGATTGCTTCGACAGATGTTTGCAAATTGTCTATACCGTTATGTGTGTTTGCATTGCTTCGTTCGATGCTTTCCAACCTTTCGGCAAGCTGGGTTATTATTGCCCGTTGCTGCTCTTGTTCGGAATGAACGATTTGTTCTATTCGTTGCGGCAAATCCGTATCGGTCGATTGATTATGCTTTGCCGATAGTTCGGTTTTGATTGCCTTTACCATCGTCTCCTTGAAGTCTTCGTACATTTCGTAAGACATCATATTATCTTCTTTCATAGTTGCTTGTTTTAGGGTTATAATTTCATTTTGGGTTTGTTCGCTTTTCGGTCTCGCAGTTTGCGTTTTTGTTCCATCGCAGCAATGGCCATTGCTTCGGCGACAGTGTTGAGCAATGCCGTAATGCGAGCAATATGTTCTTCGGGGCTTTCGCCGGGCTTGCGTTGGAGTTGAGCTGCCGACAATCCGACGGACGAATCGTTGGGCGGCAACGGCAATGTACCGATACTGCCGCCGAAGTTTATCGAACCTGCATTCGCTTGACCCTTATTTCCTCCACTGCCCATATTGCCGAATAGTCCAGTAAATGCCGACCTATAATTTCCTATGGCCGTATGGAATCCTTTGGCAAGCGTCGCCCGATAGTGGGTTTGCTGCTGTGCCTGCGTAAAGTGTCGGTTCAGTTTCGAGTATCTGAATTGCCGGTCTATCTTCGAGCCTGAAAATTCGAATC
>ERZ772819.3443-NODE-3443-length-11105-cov-3.628778_pt1 | contig 11105 bp, 13 predicted proteins | sample MGYA00580860_ERZ772819 | MGnify/ENA primary metagenome ERZ772819 (study PRJEB29015, sample SAMEA2737683) | human gut metagenome | biome: human gut; feature: human-associated habitat; material: faeces | place: China | collected 2012 ...
ACAATTATATTTAATATAACTTCATATTATAATTGATACTTCTCCGTAGGATAAAATGGATACGGTGCCATCTTCTTTCTGTACTTTCAGACGTCCATCCGGGCAGATTTCCAGTGCTTTTGCCCTGCAAATACTATTTCCGTCTGAAATACATATTTCCCTTCCCGGCACCATATTATGCTGTATATATTCGTCCGGAAGCTTTAATTCCTTCGTTTCTTCCAGAAGAGTATTCACGATCTCCGCTGCCAGACGGCTGCGGTCGAGGCCTGCGGCTGCCTCACGACTTTCATAAATGCCTCCGGCAATTCCCTGCAGTGCATCAGGATATCCATCAGACGCTTCAAATAGATTCAGTCCGATTCCTACCACTGCAAATTCGATATTACCACTCTCAAAGTCAGTGACTGCCTCTGTAAGAATACCGCATACCTTCCTGCTGTTATGATAAAGGTCATTCACCCATTTAATATCCAGAGAGATTCCCGTTACTTTCTTTACTGCCTTATAAACCGCCACAGCTGCCTCAGCGGTCAGAAGCAAACTTTCCTGAATGCTTCCCTTCGGTTCAAGGATCACACTGAGATAGATCCCCGCATCCTGCGGCGAATAGAAGCTCCTGCCCCGTCGGCCGCGTCCGGCACTCTGACTTCCTGCCAGAACGAAGCTTCCATGTCCGGCTTCTCCATTCACTGCTACGGCTTTCGCTGCACGATTCGTAGAATCGACTTCCTGATACACTCCTATATAAACCTCCGGAGATAACAAAAAAGGCCGTATTGCCTCAACGGAAAGCCGATCGTTCGCCTTTGCCAGCATATAGCCTTTATTCTGTCCTGCTTCTATCTTGTATCCTTCTTCCCGCAGGGACTTCACAGCCTTCCAGATTGCTGCTCTGGTACAGTGAAGTTCCTCGGCAAGTTTCTCTCCTGAAAGTGTCTCGCCTTTCTGTTTCTCCAGAATCTCCAATAATCTTGATTTAACTGTCATATACTATTCTCTCCATAATTTTTAAGAGTCTTTTTTAAAAAAGATATGTAATCCCTGCGGATATTCTCCGGTGATACGATCACTGCACCTGTCCCCAGACCGGCAAGCCATCCATAAAACTGCGGGCTGATGCTGATACGCGCCTGCATTGTAAAATGCTCCTGATCCTTCGGTATCAACATAACATCCTGTCCAAACCGATCCAACACCACTCCTACAAAATGATTCTCAAACTCCATCTTGACAGTCTGCTCTTTCCCGCCAAACATACCGAATGTACCGGAAACATATTTCGGAAAGTCAAAGTTTCGGAAAATATCCTCTCCTTTTCGTTTCTGTGATTCGATACTTACATGCATGATCTTATCGACGCGGTAATGCTTTACGATACCATTTCGTTCGTCAAGTCCGATCAGATAATAGTTTTCATTGTTCCAGATCATCTTCCACGGACTCACCCGGTAACGTGCTCCGTCCCGCTTTGGCTTTAACTCTCTGGAAAAATCCCACTCGTAGTAGTTAAAACAGATCTGCCGGTTATCCGCCATGGCATCACATATCTTCTGAATGCTGTCATATATCTCGCGGTTGACTGCCTTACTCCCTGAAAGAACCGAAGTCTGATTCTGCAGTCTCTTCGCTTCACTGATGCTGGTCAGATGTTCCAGCTTGCGTACCAGTTCCCGGGACTGTCGCTCCGTAATAAAACGTGACGACTGTACAGCATCCATAAGAATCTTAAGCTCCGGAAACGAAAACTCCCTGTCTGCCAGATAATAACCGGACGGCCTTTCTCTGCGATTCTCAATCTTCATGCCGAATATGCGCAGAGTCTCTATATCCTCATAAACAGTCTTGCGTTCCACACTGATTCCATATCCCTCAAGATACAGGATAAAATCCGGAACAGACATTGGATGTTCACGGTCTGTCCTTTCCATAAACGCCTGCATCAGATATAAGATTTTCAGTTTCTGATTAAATGATTTCGGCATGAATTACTCCTCTTATTTGTCAGTCAAAGCAGCTACCACTCCCGAGTATAATACCATAAAACCAAGAGCGAGAGCAATCCTGTCCGCCGAATGAAAGTCGACTTTCAAAAGCATTGCTCCCATGATCATAATCTCAATCGTAACAAGCGCACCGAGAACCATCGCCATCACACTGGATAACTTCCGGCGGTTTCTTCTTCCGTGATTTCTCTCGTTTCCATAAACTCTTCTTCCTGCATCAGCTGTATTGACCATCTTTACATCCTCCTGTATCGAACATATTTTCCGAACACTCGTTTCTTGTATAAGAAGTATCTCATATATTATGTCCAATAAAACGGGATGAAGCAAATAAATCCAAATATATGTTCGTTTTTTATGCAGAAAGATTAATTTTTTCTATTTTCCAGCTTTTATTATCTACATATAGAACTGCCATCGTCGGTTCCTGACCGAACCGGCTCCTTCCACAGCTTCCGGGATTCAGCCAGAGCCGGTCGTCGATCATCTTCTCAAAATACGTATGTGTATGCCCGAATATGACAATCTGCGTGTCTTTGAGATCCCATGCCACATCTTTTTTATTATGTGTCATAAAAAAAGAAATATTTTCTATCTTAAACCTGAGTGCAGTTGCAATTCCCCGCGCCCAGTCTCCGTCATTGTTTCCCCTGACCGCATAAAGACTTCCCAATGGCCGAAGCTGATCCAGAATCTCCGGCCGATCCACATCCCCGGCATGCAGGATGCAGTCACAGGTTTTCAGTATTTCGAGAACTTCCGGTCTCAGAAGTCCATGTGTATCTGAAATAATCCCAATCTTTTTTGCCATGTTTCTCCTCCTGATCTGCCGGATAATCATTGTCTGACATATTTAATAACCTTCAGTTCTTCTTCTCCTTCTTATAAAATTCCCTGTTCTCTGAAGCATGCAGCTGCTTTTTCATATTGAGGCATGCTCACCTTGTATTCTCTGCCCATTCGTACTACTTCATATACCAGCCCATCCATCTCCGAACGTTTTCCTTCCATGACATCTCTTTGCATGGATGTCGTCGCTTCCGGAGAAAGTGACGCCAGTATCTTAAGATTTCTCTCAACCAGATCTTCCTCGAACTCAATTCCCATTGCGTGAGAAAGTGCAGTGATCTCGCGTATAAGTGCCTTGAACATCTCTCTCTGCTCGCCTTCCCGCTGAAAATCAGCAGCAACGGCATTGCAGTAAAGACCTGCTGCCCCGATCGGTGAGACATAGGAAAATTTCACCATGGCATCTCTGCGTATATTTTCGGACAGGACAACCTCCATCTCATCCGATGCCATGTCTTTTGCCACTTCACGCATTTTTTCTGTCTCTTCTTCCGGTTTTCTTGCTCCAAACACCACTCTTAGGATTTTTCCATGCTGAAGGATCACACCAGGTTCCAGAATATTGGCAGAAACATAAATACAACCGTCCGACACAGTAAGCTCCGGAAGTTTTTTCTGCAGACGGCCGCCCGTTCCATATATATTCAGAATCGGAATTACAACCGTTTCTTTTCCTGCAATTTTCTTTATGGCCGGAACCGTTTCATCCATGGAATAGCCTTTAACGCAAATCAGTATCACATCCGGTGTTTCTTTATATTCCTCTGCGGTGCATGCTTTTACCGGAAGTGTTTCTCTGCTTTCATCCCACAGTTTCTGTATCGTCAGTCCGTTTTTTCTGATTGCTTCCAGATGTTTTCCTCTGGCAATCAATGTCACGTCTTTTCCTGCTTTTTCCAGAAAGAATCCAAGGCATCCCCCTGTTCCCCCGGCTCCTATGATTGCATATTTCATCTGATACATTCTCCTTTGTTTTCATATTACAGGAAATCCCTGTAAAAAATCGGCTCCCCGATCATGGAGAGCCGAAAAATACAGCCACAGGCTGTCCTGCATCTTATATGTTCTTTGCACAGATATCCGCAAGGCAGCATCTGTCGCAGTAAGGTTTTGTCCTTGCTGTACACACTTCACGTCCGTGATAAACCAGACGATGGCAGAAATCACTGCCCTCCTCCGGCGGTATGATCTTCCAGAGAGCCATCTCAACCTTTTTTGGTTCTTTGATTCCGTCAACCAGACCGATACGGTTACACAGACGGATACAATGTGTATCCGTCACAATCGCCGGTTTCCCGAAAACATCACCCATGATCAGGTTTGCACTCTTGCGTCCGACTCCCGGAAGCTTCAGAAGTTCCTCGAAAGTCGTCGGTACATTGTCTGCATACTGTTCGTGCAGGATACGCATACAGGCACTGATATCCCGCGCCTTGCTTTTGCCGAGTCCGCACGGACGGACGATTGTCTCTATATCCTCCGGTTCTGCTGCGGCAAGTGACGCAACATCCGGGTATTTTGCATACAGATCTTCTACAACAACATTTACCCTTGCATCGGTACACTGCGCTGCCAGACGGACACTGACGAGCAGTTTCCATGCCTGATCATAATCCAGTGTACAGCCTGCATCCGGATATTCTTTTTTCAGTCGGTCGATCACTTCCAGTGCCAGCTTCTCTTTTGTCATTCTTTTTGCTTCCCCGATATCGTAATTAAATAGTTCCGAAAATACGGTCGCCTGCATCGCCAAGTCCCGGGCAGATGTAAGCATGGTCGTTCAGTTCACGGTCCAGATGTCCTACATAGATCTGCACATCCGGATGTTCTTTGTGAAGACGCTCCAGACCCTGTGGTGCTGCAATAACAAACATACATTTGATGTTCTTTCCGCCATGAGCTTTGATCATTCTGACCGCATCAACAGCGGAACCGCCGGTTGCAAGCATCGGATCTGTGACAACGATCAGGCGCTGTTCGATCGGATCCGGAAGTTTACAGTAATATTCGTGTGGTTCATGTGTCTCAGGATCTCTGTAAAGTCCGATATGACCGATCTTTGCAGACGGAACAAGCGTAGTGATTCCATTTACCATACCAAGGCCTGCACGAAGCACCGGAACAACAGCCAGTTTCTTACCGGAGATCATCGGTGTCATACATGTCTCGATCGGTGTTTCGACCTCAACATCCTCAAGCGGAAGATCTCTCAGCGCTTCATATCCCATAAGTACTGCTATTTCTTCGATCAGTTTACGAAACTCGTTTGTTCCTGTATTTTTGTTGCGAAGCATAGAAATTTTGTGCTGGATCAGCGGATGATCCATAATAAATACGTTCTCCATGTTTTCCTCCATCTGTGACTTTATCATACTCTGTAACTTATAACTATGGTGATTATACCTTATTTCTTTTCCATTGACAACTCCCGCCGAAATGATACACTGAAATATAAAGCTACAGTTGTTACTGTTCACAGTAACTTACAGTTTACATATCATATGTATCTGACATCATTATAACTATTCCCCGCATTTGAAAGGAGCATCCAAAATGACTTCATATGAAGAGGAATTTCTTTCCACCGGACAGGAAGCGCGCCGTCTGTCGATCGCACTTTTGCGCTTTATTGAAATCGACGACCCTGAATGGAAAAATAAATATCAGAAATACCTGTCTTTGCGGTTTCGTCCTGCACTTTCCACTCTAATCCGCGACGGAGATCTGACTCGGATACAGGCACTGTGCAGCTTTGCTCCTGTCACGGAATCCGCCCTCAATTCTTTTATTGATGTGGCTGTTCAGAATCAGCGGGAAGAAATCCTCTCTTTTCTTATGAATCTGAAAAAAGACCGCTTTGGTTTTCATGACCGCGAATTTACTCTTTAGACCGTTCTCAGGGGGTTTTTTATGAATCGTACAGTATCTGCAGAATCCTGTCCTCTCTGCCTGAAAATCTGGAATCTGACACGGGAACAGCTTTCTGTAAAATATCCTTTTTTTCGAAAATTAATATGGGATTTTTCTTTTCAGGAATCCTCTGACACGTATACTGCCGGAACAGACGGACACATCATTTATTTTGCTCCTGAATTTCTGATCCGGACTTTCCAGACTGATCCGGACGCACTGGAATCATTGCTTCTGCACATATTGTATCACTGCCTGTTCCTGCACCTTGTGATGGAAACACCTTCTGACCACATTCTGTGGAATCAGGCCTGCGACATTTCCGTTGATCGGTTGATCACAGGGGGCAGCGATACCATATCCCCGTCAGTCATCTATCAAAATCTGATGACCGATGCATCCCCCAAAGAGCATCCGACAGTCGATGATCACCGGTTCTGGAGACTTACTGACCGCCAAAAACTTCTCGAACAAATAAAAAAAATCTGGAATTCCGGATCAGGTGCCGCCGGTCTCGGGCTGTACGGAAATTCCGGACGTGGAACGGCTCCCGGCAATCTTAGCGAAAAACTTGCCCTGCACCATAAACACCGCTATGACTTCCGCCGTTTTCTCAGACGTTTCGCTATTCAACGAGAAGAACTGCACACCGACACATCTGGTTTTGATTATATTCCTTATGTCTATGGACTGAATCATTACGGAAACATGCCTCTGATCGAGCATCTGGAATATCAGGAAATGAACCGTATGGAAGAGCTTGTGATCGCGATTGATACCTCCGGCTCCTGCACGACTGAAACGGTACGCCGCTTCATGGAAGAAACTTACGGAATCCTCAGTGACCATGAGAATTTTTTCCGCAAAATGAACCTTTACATCATCCAGTGTGACAGTTTTATTCAGGACTGTGCACATATCACCTGTGAAAAAGACTGGGAACGATACCTTGGCAATCTGCAGATTCACGGACGCGGCGGCACAGATTTCAGACCGGTTTTTGAATATGTGGAAACGCTGCGCTCTGAGGGAAAGCTCCGAAGATTAAAAGGTCTTCTGTACTTTACCGACGGTGACGGAATTTATCCGCAAAGACCAGCCACTTATCAGACCGCATTTGTTTTTTATCATGAAAAAGCCCTGCACCAGCAGGTTCCCATATGGGCTGCAAAACTCTATCTGGACGATGAGAATTTCAGGCAGTGATCTCTGCCCTTCCCATACAGACCTTCCGGAGAAAGGATACATAACCTTATGAATATCAAAGATGCAAAAAAAGAATTGCTTCACACAATACAGGTTTACACCAGAAAGGATGCACATGGACGCTATCTCATGCCGACTGTGCGCCAGCGTCCGCTGTTGCTTATCGGGCCGCCCGGCATCGGAAAGACCGCCATTATGGAACAGGTTGCAAAAGAATGCAGAATCGGGCTTGTTTCCTATACGATCACACACCACACGCGCCAGAGTGCAGTCGGACTTCCCGTAATTGTAAAAAAGAACTTTCAGGGAAAAGAATACTCCATAACGGAATACACAATGAGCGAGATCATTGCATCCGTATATGAAAAGATTGAAGAAACCTCCTGCAAAGAGGGTATTCTTTTTATTGATGAAATCAACTGCGTGTCTGAAACGCTGGTTCCGACCATGCTGCAGTTTCTCCAGAACAAAACCTTCGGTACGCATCCTGTCCCGGAAGGATGGATCATTGCTGCTGCCGGCAACCCAGTCGAATACAACCGCTCTGCCAGGGAGTTTGATATCGTCACGCTTGACCGCGTAAAAAGAATGGATATTGAGCCGGATCTTGACATCTGGAAGGAATATGCCTATGCCAGAGGCCTGCATACTTCTGTCATTTCCTACTTGAATCTGAAAAAAGAACATTTTTATCACATTGAAAACACCGCTGACGGAGTCTCCTTTGTGACCGCCCGTGGCTGGGAAGACCTTTCTTCTATTTTATTCGGATATGAAGAAATGGGATTCACCCCTGATGAAAAACTGATCTGCCAGTATATTCAGGACAACGATATTGCCAGAGATTTTACCGCTTATTATCAGCTGTATGCGAAATACCGCAGGGATTACCCGATTGCCGGACTACTGGAAGGAAACTTAAGCGAAAAAAATTTTCATGCAGTATGCGCCATGGCATCTTCTGCTCCGTCAGATGAACGTCTCAGTGTATGCAGTCTTCTTCTCGATGGATGGAACAGGTATTTCCTGCTGTTCGAGAAAGAAGACCATTTCGTAATACGGCTTCAGGAGACACTTTCTCAGGCAAAAGCTGCCCTGCTTGCCGGCTCCTCTCTGACCGATTTTGCAGAACAGTATCGAAATGCATTAAAAATCCGCCAGCAGAATCAGCTTCTTGACGGTCGTGAAACAGACGAATCCGAAAAAACAGCCCGCATCCTCGAAAACTGTCTGATAGAAACAAGAAAAAAGCGACTCAATACACCCGAAGAAATCATTGATGTCCTCCGAACTGCATTGAGCCGTTCTGCCACCTCCCGTAAAGATCTCGCACAGAAGACACAGCTTGCACTGAAACAGGGCTTTGCCTTTGCAAAAACTGCTTTTCATGATGGACCGGAATTACTCTTTCTGATCTCCGATCTCAGCCACAACAGCCATGCCATGTCTTTTATCCGCACTTTCGGATGTGAAGAATATTTTATTTTCAGTAAAAAACTTGAGTTCCGGAAAGAACGCGCACAGCTTCTTCAGGAAATTGATGCAGCTACATTTAATTTTCGCGGCTGAACCTTCCGTGCATCTTCCGATAACTGCCATTCTGCTGTTCCAGAATCTCGCGGAACTGAGATGCATACATACCAAGCGACATCGCCATGCATACGGCACATGCACCAATCAGTACATTGGAAGTCGAATACGGAAGTCTCGGACCCGCCATCAGGATCATAACAACTACATACGTCACTGCCGTATTCAGCTTACCATGCCACTGTGGTTCGATGGTCGTTCTCGTTTCCATGATCACCTTCCATCCGGTAACCATCATGTAGCATTCTTTGACCGCAAACAGAATCAGTACAAGTTTTGCAAGCGGGTAGCGCGGAACCAGATATGCCAGCATCACTCCCTGCATAGCTTTATCGGCCACCGGGTCAAGGATCCGTCCGAACTTGCTGACACTGTTAAACGAGCGCGCAATCCTGCCGTCCAGAATATCCGTAGCTGCTGCCGCGATCACAAGCAGTACAAGCAGCGGCCGGTACTGTACGGTACCATATCTCTCAAAAATTCCCAGAAACATAATAGCCAGGATGAGACGTACGGAACTTAAGAGATTCGGCAGCGTCAGAATCTCTTTCTTTGTAAATACTTCTGCCAGTCGTTCCTGTCTGGCGGGAATTACCTTGTAGAACAACTGGTAACAAAGGATATTCAAAATCAATGCAGTCATTACATCGGCAACACTGTGCTGTTTCAAAAACATAGTTGACAAAACGATCGATACGCTGAGAACAATCTGTGCTGCAGTAAAAATCCGATTCTTCCGGCAGCGTTCATTCTGGTAAAGCGCAATACAGCTTGCCGTCGCATTGAACACATGCATACTCGGAAAAATATTGGTCGGTGTGTCAATCTTGTACAGAAATCTGACAACATTCAGAAATACACTGTCACCGGCAGTCGTAAGATCCGGTCTCAAATGCTGTCCGTTCGGATAAACAAAGGAAATCAGCAAAAACAGTGTCATACCTGCTCCTAAAGTTCCGAGATACTGATAATATTCTTTTTTGCTCGGGCACGATATTGTAAAATAAATTACTGTACCGATCAGGAAAAAATACCACATTACATATGGAATAATAAAGTACTCACAAAATGGAATTCTGTCATCTGCAAGAGAATGAATGATATGTATTTTTACATTGCTCTGCTCCATCAGCATAAATGCAACCATATAAAAAATCCGATATGCCGGTATGATCCATAAATGCTTTGATTTCTTCAGATAATTCAAACTATCACCTTTCCGTCCTTTCGGCCTCAGCCTGATTCTGTCGTCTTCAGGATTTCTGATTTTTCTGTAGCTTATAATATACCCTATTCTATCAAATAATCAATGCACAAAATGCCGAAAATGGATTGTTTTACAAAAATTTTATGATTCCTTTATAAAAACTAAAAGACCTTTATGAAATCTAAAAAAGAAGAAGCGTTTTATGCTACGCTTCCTCTTCTTCTCTGCTGATCATTCTTACATATCTGCTGAAATTCTCTTAATTTTTCTTTTGCCTGAAGACTTAAATCCTGCGGTACCTGAATCCGGATCGTCACATACTGATCACCATGTACAGCCGGATCCTTCATGGAAACGATTCCCTTACCTCTCAGGCGGATTTTTCTTCCCGTCTGTGCGCCCTCCGGGATCTTACAGATCACATCTCCGTATAACGTCGACACCTTCGCTTCACCGCCAAATACAGCAGTTGTAAACGGAATCTCTGTCGTTGTATAGACATCCATTCCTTTTCGTTCATAGCCGGCCAGCATCTTCTTTGTCCTTTGCAATTACTTTGCAGGGTTCCGCAACACCGGGAGTATAAGCGATCGCAAGATCTTCACGGGTCTTGACGGGAGTCTTGGAGACGGTTTCCAGTTTGCCGTTCCATTTTTCGTGCATCAGTAATGCTTTTTCGTTGGTTGTCATGACAATACCTCTCTTAATTATATTAGTTGTTGATCTGTCATACGGATTTCTGTGCCTGACAGCTATTCATTAATGATATAATAGAATCGATATCTTAGCAAGGATTTGTAAAAAAATAATTTTAGGACTTCCTATTTGCAGAGAAATATATTATAATAAATGCAGATATTGTTTTTATATCTTTTTCATTCATTACACATCATAGGTAGATCAAGATGTAAATCCCCTTAGTTAACAGTTTTATGGACAATAATGTAAGAAATAGAGGAGGAATTTATGAGAGAAAAATATGAATCATTGCCGTTAGTTCAGTTAAAAGAACTGGCAAAAGTACGCGGTCTGAAGGGTACTTCTACGATGAAAAAGGCAGAGCTGGTAGAAGCTATGCTGGCAGAGGATGAGCGGCTGAAAAAAGAGGAAGAGGCTAAAGCAGCAGAGCAGAAGCAGGAGTCTGCGACAGAGACCGTCAGAAGCGAAGAACCGCAAAAGCAGGAGAGATCGGAACGTCCTGTCAGACAGGAGAGGAATTACAGACCGGATCGCAATTATCGTGGGGAGAGTGCGGAGAACGTAGGCGTGCGGAGCGAAGCCTACACCAAAGAACGTATTTTCAATCCCAATAATGTGGCATATGATGAGAGTCAGTA
>ERZ772819.3458-NODE-3458-length-11064-cov-4.042511_pt1 | contig 11064 bp, 10 predicted proteins | sample MGYA00580860_ERZ772819 | MGnify/ENA primary metagenome ERZ772819 (study PRJEB29015, sample SAMEA2737683) | human gut metagenome | biome: human gut; feature: human-associated habitat; material: faeces | place: China | collected 2012 ...
TCATTTCCTTGAGTAGTTTCCAATATCCAATCTTTTCGCTCCAAACTATCGGGCATTCTTTTTTTCGAATACGAGCAATCTCCAGTGCTTTCATCGCGTTTTTATAAGTCACCTGAAACGTTTTATATGTTTCGCTTTCATTAGAAATACCCATTAAAATATTATGTCCAGACCGCTCTGCAATCACTTTTTTAATTCTTTCAAAATATTGCTGATTATATTTTTTTTCGTCTTTCTTAATAATACAAGGAAATATCTTCCTGTTCGATAATACAATTGAATCAAACTGTTCTTCTGCAAAGACCTTACGAATACATTGTTCCAGATTTCTAAATTCCTTATCAGTATAACTGCCCGTGAGTCTTTCAAATTCTATCAGCATAATATAGTATGGTGGTTTTGGCCAGTTTTGCTCATGAAAATATTGATTCTGTTCCTCATTGATCACAACATTTCCCGCTAAAAGATCAGAAAATAATTTTCTATCTGCTTTTCTTTTATTTAGCTCTTCTGATTTTAATTTTAACTCTTCATGATGTTGTGATGTAACAAGTGCTTCCATAACCGCATAATTCAGTTCCACAAAAGGAAGCTCCTCAGGCATTATGATAATCGGAAATTCATATTCTCTGGCAAGTTTTAAAAAATCTTTCATGTAAGCACCGATAAAACGGGATTTTATTGCAAGTGCTGCTGCATTTACATCATGTAAACTTTTTATCAGTGACAAAACCTTCTCTTTTGTCCCGCTATAAGCATATCCTGTTGTAATGTATAAGACATTTGGTTTCATCCATGCTTCCATATCCGGAATTTCGTTTCTCCGGTGCGATCGCATAATAATCCAGAAGCGCCCGATCCTGCTCCGCATCGATCAGATTGATTGCCAGTCCTGCGAATTCATCTTCGTCGACCATGGCAAGCATCTCCATCTTTCCATCTGCTACCAGGTTTTCCATTACCTGCAGGGGCTTTTTCTCCTGTTCCGGAAATGCTTTATCATATAGATCGTAAAGCTGCCATTTATATTTTGCGCCTTCATCGGCGATATTCACAAGTTTCATTTTTCTCTCCTGTTCAGTTATTGATCATATCCGGCCATGACAGAATCTCATCGGCAATTTTTTCTTCATAATCACCCTCGATGTCCTCGCTTCTGCCAGCCTCATAGATGTTCGTTTCTGCGCCCCAGATTCCATCGCAGTACTCCCACACATGAAATTTCAGACCGCGGAACATAAAATCAAGGCTGCCGCAGCCATCCTCTTCGGTATATTCATATTTGATATTTTTTGTTTTCAGTGCATCCTGCACAATCTGCAGTCTCATATTTATCCCTCACCTTACATTTTTGTCTGCTATAAATATTATTACAAATGTTGTCTGTTTGTTTCTGTTCACAATAACATCTGTTTTTCTAGTATAACACATCTTCGACGGTTGTCTATTGTAAAAAACGCTTCGATGATTTATTATAGTAAATAGCGAAAAAATGAGGAGTGTAACCTTATGACTACAAAAATGGTTTTTCATGGAAGTGACATAGAAAAAATATGTGACTACTATCATTTAAATAAAGAAGATATCGTCAAATTTGGAGCAAACGTCAATCCGCTGGGACTCTCCGCCTCTGTAAAAAGAGCAATTGCAAAAAATGTTGATCTTTTTTCTTCCTATCCGGACAGAGATTATGTGTCTCTCAGAAATACGATCTCAGAATACTGCAGGATTCCCGCTGAATTTATTTTACCGGGCAACGGTTCCAGTGAACTGATTTCACTTCTGATTCAGGAACGTGCGCCGAAACACACCCTGATTCTTGGACCGACATATTCCGAATATTCCAGAGAACTTTCTTTCTCCGGAAGCACACAGGAATATTATCATCTGCGAGAAGACCGAAATTTCACTCTCGATGTAAAGGATTTGTGCAAAACTCTGGAAAACGGTTATGATTTCCTGATTCTCTGCAATCCGAATAATCCGACTTCCTCTGCGATCATGCAGGAAGATCTCCGCAAACTGATCGCATTCTGTGCAGATAAAGATATTTTTGTCATGATCGATGAAACTTACGCAGAGTTCGCACCGGATGTCGAAGAAATAACTGCGATTCCTCTGACCAGAGAATTTACCAATCTCATGGTACTGCGTGGTGTTTCTAAATTTTATGCTGCACCGGGCATGCGTCTCGGTTACGGAATTACCGGAAATATGGAATTTCTTTCCAAAATGCGAGAAAAACAGACGCCATGGTCACTGAACAGTCTTGGTGCCTTTGCCGGAGAGCTGATGCTCCGTGACCACGACTACATTCAGGAAACGCGTGATCTGATTCTCGATGAGCGTGACCGCATGGAGCAGGAACTTCAAAATATCCCTACTTTTAAAGTTTATCCTGCCTATGCCAATTTTATCTTATTAAAAATCCGCCGGGACGGTCTGACTTCCGCCGATGTCTTTGAGGCCTGCATCAAAAAAGGCCTGATGATCCGCGACTGTTCTTCCTTCCAGTGTCTGGACGGTGAATTTGTCCGCTTCTGCATCATGATGCCCGACGATAATACAAAACTCTTAAACGTACTGAAGCAGCTGTGATCCAGCTGCTTCTTTTTTCATTGCATATCGAGGAGGCGCCGGGGTACGTCCGCTGGTTCAATGCTGCATATGAAGGTACTTCTCCCGGGTAGCAAGTCCGCCACGAATGTGGCGTTCTTCCTTATTGACGTCTAGAATCTTACGGGCTTCCCCCGCAAGGCCGGGATTGATTTCGCTTAGCCGGTCTGTGACATCTTTATGTACCGTACTCTTGCTTATCCCGAATTTTTTTGCTGTCTGCCGTACCGTTGCTTTCGTTTCTATTATGTAATATGCAATTTCCACTGCACGTTCTTCGATGTAATCTTTCAAAGAAAACTCCTCCGAAGGCACTGTTTTTACAGTGTATGCGGAGGAGTTTTGTGGTATGTCTTCTGTGCTATTTTCGCAGGGTCTTCAGATAATCCTTCTGCTCCGGTGTGATCCGGTAGCTTTCGATTGCTTTCTGGATAGTCTTACGGTGCACCCACTCTGACAACTTACGTTCTTCCAAATATGAAATGGTGGCATCCCACTGCTTCGCAAGCGCCGTTGCAAGATACCATGCGATCATCATATTTACATAATATTCTTCAGATTCGACATCTGCTGCCATTTTCAGATATTCCGGTCTGAAATCTTCATCCAGATAAAACGTCATCAGCATGCCGATTCCATAACGGATCGTATAAGTCTCATCTGACGCAATCCAGCTGCGGATCTCCGGAAGCAATTCATCTTTATGTTTTACAAAAATCTTTGGTGCAGGGAGGTCACAGGTTGCCCAGTTATTTACATACGGAAGAAATCTTTTCACTTCCGCAAGGCATTTTTCGTAATCTTTTATCCACGATGCAATCATTATATGCATATTGTTCTCTTCATAATATCTGTGTGGCAACTCCTGCATAAAAAGTTCTGCCTCCGGAGTCTTTGCATACTCTTTTGTAAATTTTCGAAGCTCCGGTGTGCGGATCCCGATAATCGTTTCTTTGTCGATTCCCGGAAGCAGCCTGCTGTGAAAATCCCTGTATTTCAGATCCTGCATTTCAAATAATTTCTTTTCCAGCTTTTCTCTGTACTCCATAGCCCCTCCATAGTTTACATAATATCAGATCTGTTTTCATAACTGTTCACACGGCACTGTCCCGCAAGGTGTTTTGTTTCTTCAAGTACCGATGTGCAGTGCGGGCAGCGGCTTGCTTTGATACTGACTGATCTCACTCTGACAGTAAGGACAGATTTTCGTGGTCGGTTCTGCCGGTTCCTCTTCTTTCTTTGTCAGTCCGGCCCAGTTTATTGATCCCTTTCATAAGGCAGAAAAGAATAAACACCATGATGATAAAGTTTACCATGACATTTCCACGGAGCGCAAAAGTCTTAAATTCCTCTATGAACTTTTTCATCTTTAGTTTCCCTCTTCGTTCAATATATTCAAAATTATAGCACACCATTATTTTTGTACAATCCCTCATGTATATTTTCGGTATTTTTTATATAGCATTTAATAAAAGACTTTTGGGGTGCTTCATGTCCGATCAGAAAAAGAACGCACAACCACCTGTTGATACTGCCCTTCTGATCCTCGTTCTTGTCCTGGCTGTTTTTGGGCTGATCATCCTCTTAAGTGCCAGCGAATACAACGGCCGGGTTCGCTTCCATGACTCTGCCTATTACTTCAAAAAACAGCTTTTCGCCACCTCACTCGGTCTTGGTGCCATGTATGTAATCTCCACTATGAATTATCGCTTTTTTGTCCGGCTTGCGCCTGCCGCCTATCTGCTCTCCATGCTTCTTTCTACCGCAGTACTGCTTGTCGGACAGGAGATCAACGGTTCAAAACGCTGGCTGAATCTCGGTCCTCTTTCCTTTCAGCCTTCAGAGTTTGCCAAAGTTGCCGTCATTCTCTTTCTCACCTGGCAGATAGAATACTCTCGCAGGCGAACGGACGGCTTCTGGTTCATGTGCCGCACGATGCTGACTCTGCTCCCCATCGTAGGTCTGGTCGGTTCCAACAACTTAAGTACCGCGATCATCATTCTCGGAATCGGTGTCATTCTGATCTTCGCTTCCAGTCCACACTACATGCAGTTCGTCGCGCTCGGCAGTGCCGGCCTCGGTTTTATTGCCGTCTTTCTCGCTGCAGAAAGCTACCGTCTGGAACGCCTCGCTATCTGGCGCGATCCGGAAAAATATGAAAAAGGCTTCCAGACCATTCAGGGGCTTTATGCGATTGGAAGCGGTGGACTTTTTGGCCGTGGTCTTGGTGACAGCATACAAAAACTGGGCTTCGTCCCCGAAGCCCAGAATGATATGATTTTTTCAATTATATGTGAAGAAACAGGGCTTGCAGGTGCCATTATCCTGATTCTGGTCTTCGCCCTGCTGCTCTGGCGGCTCTGCGTGATCTCCATGCACAGTCAGGAACTTTCTGCCGCTCTGCTTACAGCCGGGATCATGGGACATCTGGCAATTCAGGTCATTCTGAACATTGCCGTTGTCACCAACACAATTCCCAACACCGGAATCACACTTCCCTTCATCAGTTACGGTGGCACTTCCATCGTCTTTCTCCTCGGAGAAATGGGGCTTGCCCTGAATGTAAGCCGTTACCGGAAATAGCAGTTTCACTATGATATCCTGCCCTCCCGGAAATTTCCGTTTGATACGATCAACTATCAGAAGAAAAACCCTCCGACCAGATGCACAACAAATGCGACTATCCATGCAATCACACACTGTCCGACCACAACACCAACTGCCCATTTACTGCCAAGTTCTCTTTTGACCGATGCAATTGCAGCAACACATGGTGTATACAGAAGGCAGAATGCAAGCAGGCTCGCGGCAGCCAAAGGTGTAATACATCCCAGCAAAGCCGCAGTGCTTCCAAATAAAACGGAAAGTGTCGATACCACGCTTTCTTTTGCCATAAATCCGGTGATCAATGCTGTGGAGATCCGCCAGTCACCGAATCCCATCGGTTTGAAGATCGGCGCAACCACGCTTGCCACCATCGCAAGAATACTGTCTTTTGAATCAGTCACAATACTGAGATGCACATCAAAAGTCTGCAGGAACCAGATCACCAGTGTTGCCATAAATATAACAGTAAATGCTCTCTGCAGAAAATCTTTCGCTTTGTCCCAGAGCAGATGTCCGACATTCTTTGCACCCGGCATACGATAATTCGGAAGTTCCATAACAAACGGCACTGCTTCTCCACTGAACAACGTTCTCCGCATCAGAAGCGCCATAAGAATCCCCATCAAAATCCCGCCAAAGTACAGCGCAATCATCACAAGCGCTCCATGTTTCGGGAAAAATGCTGCCGTAAAAAATGCATAGATTGGAAGCTTTGCCGAACAGCTCATAAACGGAGTCAGCAGGATCGTCATCTTACGGTCACGTTCCGACGGAAGTGTACGGCTTGCCATAACACCCGGAACAGTACAGCCAAATCCGACCAGCATCGGAACAATACTTCTTCCGGAAAGTCCGATCTTTCGAAGCAGTTTATCCATCACAAAGGCAACTCTCGCCATATATCCGCTGTCTTCCAGCAAAGATAAGAAGAAAAATAACGTCACGATAACCGGAAGGAAACTTAAAACACTTCCGACTCCGTTAAAAACTCCATCCATAACAAGCGAATGAATCACATCATTGACACCGGCCGCACTCATCCAATGATCTACAATATTGCCCAGTGCCGTGATGCCCATCTCAAGAATATTCTGCAGAAATGCACCGATCACGCTGAAAGTCAGAAAGAAAACAAGTCCCATGATTCCGATAAAGCACGGAATTGCCGTATACTTTCCTGTCAGAATGCGGTCGATCTTCATACTCCTCAGGTGTTCTTTGCTTTCTTTTGGCTTTACGACTGTTTCATCACAGACTTTCTCAATGAAATCAAAACGCATATGGGCAATAGCCGCTGCACGGTCAAGCCCACGCTCTTTTTCCATCTGTTTAACGATATGCTCCAGTGTCTCTTTTTCATTCTGGTCCAGTTTCAGACTTTCCATAATCAACGAATCACCTTCGGCAAGCTTCGCTGCTGCAAAACGTACCGGAATCCCGGCTGCCTTCGCATGATCCTCAATCAGATGCATGATTGCATGAAGGCACCGATGTACCGCACCACCATCTTCATTCACATCACAGAAATCAATTGCCTGCGGACGTTCCTGATATTTTGCTACATGAACGGCATGCTGTACCAGTTCATCAATTCCTTCATTCTTTGCCGCAGAAATCGGGATGACCGGGATTCCCAGCATATCCTCCATCTGATTGACCAGAATGGAACCGCCGTTTTCCCGCACCTCATCCATCATATTCAGCGCAAGAACCATCGGAATATCCAGTTCCATCAACTGCATCGTCAGATACAGATTTCTCTCAATATTCGTCGCATCTACAATGTTGATGATTCCTTTTGGATGTTCATCAAGCACAAAATTTCGTGTTACGATTTCCTCGCTGGAATACGGTGACATGGAGTAAATACCCGGCAGGTCAGTGACCAGCGTATTGCTTTTTCCACGGATATTTCCATCTTTTCTGTCTACGGTAACGCCCGGAAAGTTTCCGACATGCTGGCTGGAGCCAGTCAGCTGATTAAATAATGTGGTTTTACCGCAGTTCTGGTTTCCTGCAAGCGCGAACGTAAGAATTTCATTGTCCGGAAGCGGATGCTCCGTCTTTTTTTTGTGGTATTTTCCGCCTTCACCAAGTCCAGGATGCGGAATTGTCCTCGCTGTATTATTTTTATGTAACGCCCTGCTGTCCGGTACACTAACAGCGTCGCGTATATTCTCTATCTCTATCTTTTCTGCATCTGCAAGTCGCAGCGTCAGTTCATAACTGTGGATACGAAGTTCCATCGGATCGCCCATCGGCGCATATTTCACCATGGTCACTTCGCCCTTCGGGATCAGTCCCATATCCAGAAAATGCTGCCGCAATGCTCCCTCTCCACCGACAGAACGTATTGTTGCAGTCTTTCCAATCGGAAGTTCACGTAATGATGTCATATCGACTTTCCTTTCTGTCTTTTCCTGTTTTTGTCTGATTCTTTGTTTTATTGATATTTTTTATCATTATATACAGATTAACGGTATGCCAAATGAGAAAAATTGTCAATAGAATTTCCTGAGAATTTTCTTCCTTATATATCTACTTCATTTTTTATCAGAGATATAAATATATTTTTATAACACTTTCGTCTCAAAAGAGCTTATAATAGATTCACGATATAAACTGAGGAGGACTTTATTATGGAAAAAAAATGGTGGCATGAAAAAGTTGCCTATCAAATTTATCCAAAGAGTTTTTATGACTCAAACGGTGACGGAATCGGGGATATCCCGGGAATTATAGAAAAATTAGACTATCTGAAAGCTCTGGGTGTCGACATTGTATGGATTTCCCCATGCTATCCGTCTCCTTTTGCCGATCAGGGATACGACATCTCTGATTATTACAACATCAATCCTGTTTTCGGAACACTGGAAGACATGGACCGTCTTCTTGCCGAGGCAAAGAAACGTGATATGTATATTCTTCTGGATCTCGTAGTAAACCACTGTTCTGATGAACATGAGTGGTTCCAAAAAGCCTGCGAAGATCCGGACGGAAAATACGGCAATTTCTTCTACATTACCGACAAAAAAGAAGGCGAACTGCCATGCAACTGGCGCAGTTACTTCGGTGGTCCTGTCTGGGAAACTCTGCCGGGGCATCCGGACAAACAGTATCTGCACGTTTTCCACAGGAAACAACCGGATCTGAACTGGGAAAATCCGGAGGTTCGTGAAGAAATATACAAAAATATCAACTGGTGGCTGGATCGCGGTGTCAGCGGTTTCCGTATCGATGCGATCATTAATATCAAGAAGAAATTTCCATTTGCAGACTATCCCGTCGATCGTCCGGACGGCCTTTCCAGCATTCAGAATATGTTGAAAGAAGCTACCGGAATCGGTGAATTCTTAAGCGAAATGCAGGCGCGCACCTTTGGCCCGCACAATGCTTTTTCCGTAGGTGAAGTTTTTGATGAAAAAGACGAAGAACTTCCGGATTTTATCGGAGACGGTGGATATTTTTCCAGCATGTTTGACTTCTCCACGACCATTTTCGGAGGAAGCCCGAACGGCTGGTATGACCGCAAAATCATCACTCCGGACGATTATAAGGAATGCTGTTTCCACTCCCAGCAGCGTGTCGGGGATATCGGTTATCTTTCCAATATTATAGAAAACCATGATGAACCGCGTGGTGTCAGCCACTACATCCCGGACGGAGACCTTTCTCTCCACAGTAAGAAACTTCTTGCAACAATGTATTTTATGCTCCGTGGCCTGCCGTTTATCTATCAGGGACAGGAGATCGGTATGGAAAACCTGCACTTCCAGTCCATCGATCAGGTCGATGATATCAGCACAATCGATGAATATCATGTTGCCAAAAATGCCGGTCTGAACGAAAAGGAGGCACTGTCCTGCATCTCCAGATACAGCCGTGACAATGCCCGTACACCGGTTCAGTGGAACGACAGCGCCAATGCCGGATTTACCAGTGGAAATCCATGGCTTCCGCTCAACCCGAATTATAAAGAGATCAATGTAGCTTCACAGGAAAACGATCCGGATTCTCTTCTTTCTTTCTATAAAGAACTGATTGCACTGCGTAAAAATCCGGAATATAAAGAAACCATTGTTTATGGCGAACTGATTCCTTATCTCGAAGAGCAGCACAACCTGATGTCTTACTATCGTAAAGGAGACAAAACCCTCCTTGTACTCGGCAATTTCCAGAAAGAGCCTCAGACTGTAAAACTGCCGTCTGCATGCCGCAAAGTTCTGCTCAACAATTATCCTCAGCTGAACATCAGCGACGACTCTGTAATTCTTGATAATTACCAGGCGGTTGTAATCGAACTGTAAACCAAATTTTTTGTTTTTCTGATTTCATACAGTAAAAAATCCCCACAGGGATATGTATACTGAAATTCTTTAAAGTTTCAGCGCCTCATATCCTGTGGGGATTTCTTTATTTTATTTGCAAAGCTCTTCTGCCATCTGATCAAGTTCTTTGATGTTTTCTTCACTTAAGGAAGACATGATCTTAACTGTGGTATCAAGCCATGTAATGTTTTTGCTCTTTTCAAATTCTGCTTTCATAACTTTGGCAGCATTCGGAGCCCAGCTTCCATTCTCAATCAGACCGATCGTACGGTTCTGATAGTTTCTTTCTGTCAGATGGTCGATGTATGTTTTCATGAACGGAAAGATATCGGCATTGTAGGTGATTGTGGCAAGAACCAGTTTACCATAGCGGAATGCCTCTTCAACAGCTTCTGCCATATCATCTCTTGCAAGATCAAATACGGAAACTTTCGGGCAGCCTTTCTCTTCCAGCTTCTGTGCCAGAACTTCTACGGCTTTCTTTGTATTTCCATAAACAGATGAATATGCGATCACAACGCCTTCACTCTCAACTTTATAAGATGACCAGATGTCATATTTCTCAATGTAATGTCCCAGATTTTCAGTCAGGATCGGTCCATGCAGCGGGCAGATCGTCTGAATGTCCAGAGTTGCAGCTGCTTTGAGAAGTTTCTGCACCTGTGCACCGTATTTACCAACAATACCGATATAATAACGACGGGCTTCGCAATCCCAGTCTTCCTCTACATCAAGAGCACCAAATTTACCAAATCCGTCTGCGGAAAACAGAACTTTGTCCGTGCTGTCATATGTAACCATAACTTCCGGCCAGTGAACCATCGGTGCAAATACAAATGTCAGGACATGTTTGCCCAGTGTCAGACTCTCTCCGTTAGCAACGACCAGTTTTTTGCCTTCCAGATCCATACCTCTGAAGAAGTTTTCCATCATGGTAAAAGTCTTTGTATTTGCAACAACAGTGGTATCCGGATATGCTTTCATGAAGTTTTCAATGTTTGCCGCATGATCCGGCTCCATATGCTGTACAACCAGATAATCCGGCTTTGCTCCATCCAGGACTTTGGCAACATTTCCAAGCCATTCTTCAGTGAAGTTTGCATCTACGGTATCCATAACTGCGATCTTTTCATCTTTGATCACATAAGAGTTATAGGACATACCGTTCGGCACCTCATACTGTCCCTCAAACAGATCGACCTGATGGTCATTTACACCTACATAATAAATATCATTTCCGATTTTCATCTTAACAATGTACCTCCTTATTGATCCGGATTTTGTGTTATTTTAAAACATTTTCATTTCTGTCCACATTATATCTGCTCCCTTATCCGAAATCAATAGGGACCTTTTTATTATCGACATTTTATAACCTTCATGTTATAAACAAACATCCCCAGTGATGCAAGAATGATCAGTCCATATCCTATGAAACTATAGCCATCCGGAATTTCACCAAACAGGAAAAATCCCAGAAGTGTCGCAAATATGATCTGCGAATAATCAAAAA
>ERZ772819.3469-NODE-3469-length-11045-cov-6.227934_pt1 | contig 11045 bp, 9 predicted proteins | sample MGYA00580860_ERZ772819 | MGnify/ENA primary metagenome ERZ772819 (study PRJEB29015, sample SAMEA2737683) | human gut metagenome | biome: human gut; feature: human-associated habitat; material: faeces | place: China | collected 2012 ...
CGTGGGCGGCAAAATGACCATTCTGGTGGACGGCGGCATCCGCTCCGGCATGGACGTGTTCAAGGCGCTGGCGCTGGGCGCAGACGCCGTGCTGGTTGCCCGCCCCTACGTTATGGCGGTGTATGGCGGCGGTGCCGAGGGCGTTGCCTGCCTGACCGAGAAGCTGGGGGCCGAGCTGGCTGACACCATGCGGCTGTGCGGTGCGGCTGCACTTAAGGATATTTCCCGGGATATGGTACGGGTCTGATTGCATTTTGGGCGTATTAACTGCCGATTTATCCACCTTTTTGCATTTTAAACTTGCATAAAATTACAGTTTGCGGTAAAATTGTAGCATACGCTTGCTTTATCGCCCTGAATCGATAAAGCAAGCGTGAGAGGGAACTGTGCAAAGTATTTTGAGGAGGTCACAACTATGAAAAAACTCATCAGCATGGCGCTGGCTGCCGGTATGGCGGTCAGCCTGGCCGCTTGCGGCGGTGCCGCTTCGTCGTCTGCCCCGGCAGCCGATTCCGCCGCTGCTTCCACCACCGAGGCCGCTGCCGACAGCGACCTGGCCTACATCCAGGGTAAGGGCAAGATGACCATCGGTTACACCGTCTACGAGCCGATGAACTACACCGACGCCGACGGCAACTTTACCGGCTTTGACACCGAGCTGGCCACCGCCGTCTGTGAAAAGCTGGGTGTGGAGCCGGACTTTGTGGAGATCAACTGGGATACCAAGATCGTCGAGCTGGACGCCAAGAGCATCGATTGCATCTGGAACGGCATGACCCTGACCGATGAGATCCAGACCAACGCCGCCTGCACCAAGGCTTACGCCAAAAATGCGCAGGTCGTCGTGATGAAGTCCGACGCTGACTACAGCTCCACTGCTGACCTGGTGGGCAAGACCGTGGTGGCCGAGGCTGGTTCTGCCGGCGAGAGCGCCATCCAGGATGACGAGAGCCTGTCCCAGGCTGACTACGTGAGCAAGAGCGTCCAGACCGATTGCCTGATGGAAGTAGCCGCCGGCACCGCCGACGCCGCCGTGCTGGATCTGACCCTGGCTACCGCCATGATCGGTGAGGGCACCGATTACGCCAACCTGGCCATCAAGGACGAGCTGAACGCCGAGGAATACGGTGTGGCTTTCCGTAAGGGCAGCGATGTAGCCGAGGCTGTCAACGCTGCGTTTGACGAATTGAAAGCTGACGGTACCATGCAGAAATTGGCTGACAAGTACAGCCTGACCCTGGCCGAGTGATGGGCGAGGCGGCTGTTATTTGGGGACGCCTGACCGAATCTTTCTGGCTGAACTGCCAGCTGTTCGGGCTGACGCTGTTGTTTGCGATCCCGCTGGGCCTGGTGGTGGCGTTCGGCTCGATGAGCCGTTTTGCCCCGCTGCGCGGCGTGGTAAAAACCTTTGTCTGGGCGATCCGCGGCACACCGTTGATGCTGCAGATTCTGGTCATCTACTTAGGCCCCGGCCTGATGGGCTTTACCAACCCGTGGCCATCGGGCGGTAGCGGCCGTCTGGTGGCGGCTGTGGTGGCCTTTGCCATCAACTACGCCTGTTATTTCTCGGAAATTTACCGCGGCGGCATTGAGGCTGTGCCCAAGGGCCAGACCGAGGCCGGGCAGGTGCTGGGCATGACCCGCAGCCAGATCTTTTTCAAGGTCACGCTGCTGCAGGTGGTCAAGCGCATTTTGCCGCCCATGGGCAACGAGATCATCACCCTGGTCAAGGATACCTCCCTGGCCAACGTCATCGCCAACAAGGACATCATCATGATGGCCAAGGAGTACAGTGCCAAGGGCCTGATCTGGCCGCTGTTCTCCACGGCTGTATTCTTTCTGATATTTGTTGGCGTACTGACGCTGTTTTTTAGCTGGCTGGAAAAACGGCTGGACTATTTCCGCTAAGGGGGCACGGCTATGGCATTGTTGGAAGTTGCCGGTATCGGCAAAAGCTTCGGCAGCACCGCCGTGCTGCGGGATATTTCGTTTGACTTGCAAAAAGGTGAGGCTCTGGCCATTATCGGGTCCTCCGGCTCCGGTAAAACAACGTTGCTGCGCTGTTTGAACTTTTTGGAGACTGCCGACACGGGCTCTATCACCGTGGCGGGCGAAACGCTGTGGAGCGCGGACGATGCCCGCACCCAGAGCGAGGCCGTGCTGCGCAAAAAGCGGCTGCACTTCGGACTGGTGTTCCAGAATTTCAACCTTTTTCCGCAGTATACGGCGCTGCAAAATGTGATGCTGGCGGGCGAACTGCTGGCGAAAGAGCGCCCGGACTACAAGCAGAACCGCAAGCCGATCCACGACGAGCTGGAAGCGCATGCCCGGGAACTGCTGGCCCAGATGGGGCTTTCCGACCGGGCGGGGCATTATCCGCACCAGCTTTCCGGCGGGCAGCAGCAGCGCGTGGCCATTGCCCGCGCCCTGGCCCTGCAGCCGGACATCCTCTGCTTTGACGAGCCGACCTCGGCCCTCGACCCCGAACTGACGGGCGAGGTGCTGCGGGTCCTGCGCGATCTGGCCGAGCACAAGACCACCATGATCATCGTGACACATGAGATGAAGTTTGCCCGCGATGTGGCTGACCGCATCCTGTTTATGGATGGCGGTGTGGTGGTGGAACAGGGCGACGCCAAGCAGGTCATCGACCACCCACAGGAGGAACGCACCCGCAAATTTTTGGCCAGTTACGGAAAATAAGCAAAATTATGGCAGGCCCTCCCCGTGCGGGAGGGCCTTTTTGCGTCCTTTTTCCGGCTGGATGCAACAAATATCTATCCCAGGCGGCTTGCGCCGCGTGGGGTTTGTTGCTATACTGAACATCAAAGACGCACATTACTTTTTATGCAAACGCAAAGCGGAGGAAAAACTATGCAGTTGGATAAACTTCTCCATGGCGGAGATTATAACCCGGAACAGTGGCTGGACCGCCCGGATATTCTGGCCAAAGATGTGGAACTGATGGAAAAAGCACATGTCAACGTAGTTACGCTGGGCGTGTTCTCCTGGTCCACCATCGAGCCGCAGGAGGGCGAGTTTCACTTGGATTGGCTGGCGGACATCATCCACAACCTATACGCCCACGGCATTTCCACCATTCTGGCCACGCCCAGCGCCGCACGCCCGGCCTGGCTGGCCCAGAAGTACCCCGAAGTGCGCCGTGTGCGCGGCGACCGCGTGCGCGAACTGTACAACCGCCGCCAGAACCACTGCTACACTTCGCCGATCTACCGCGAAAAAGTGGCCATCATCGACCGCAAACTGGCCGAGCGCTTCGGTGATGACCCGGCCGTGATCCTGTGGCACATCGGCAACGAGTTTGGCGGCGAGTGCCACTGCGAGCTGTGCCAGAACGCTTTCCGCACCTGGTTGCAGAAGCGTTACGGCAGCCTGGACGCGCTGAACAAAGCCTGGAATGCCACCTTTTGGAGCCACAACTACACCGAATGGAGCCAGATCGAAAGCCCGGCGCCTCATGGAGAGAACGCCGTGCAGGGTCTGGCCCTGGACTGGAAGCGGTTCGTCAGCTATCAGAGCATCGATTTTTACAAGTGGGAGCGCGATTGCGTGCGGGAACTGGCCCCCAAGGCGGAGTTCACCGTCAACATGATGTACCGCTTCAACGACATCAACTACTTTGACTTTGCCAAAGAGATCGACGTGGCCAGCTGGGACAACTACCCCACCTGGCACAAGCCCAACGAGACCATCGAGGAGACTGCCCTGGACACGGCGATGATGCACGACCTGTACTATTCGCTGAAGGGCAAGCCTTTCCTGATGATGGAGTCCAGCCCCAGCTTTACCAACTGGCAGCCTGTCAGCAAGCAGAAGCGCCCCGGTATCGCCGAGCTGTCTGCCCTGCAGGCTGTGGCCCATGGAGCGGACAGCGTTTGCTACTTCCAGTGGCGTGCCAGCCGCGGTGCCGAGGAGAAGCTTCACGGTGCAGTGGTCGGCCATGACGGCCGCGAGGATGCCCGCCCCTTCCGAGAGACCGCCGAAGTCGGCGAGACTTTGGAGCAGATGGCCTTTGTGGCGGACACCCACCGCGTCAAGCAGGCGGCCATCGTGCATGACTGGGAGAACAAGTGGGCGCTGGAAGGCTCCTGCGGACCGCGCAACTGCGGCCTGGGCTACTGGAAAGAGTTGGCTTGCCACTACAACGCCCTGGCCCGCCGCGGCATCACCGTGGATTTCGTTAACCAGGAAAGCGACCTGACCGGTTACGGCCTGGTCATTGTGCCGATGCAGTACCTGCTGCGCAACAAATTTGCGCAGGCACTCTGCGATTACACGGCCCAAGGCGGCACCGTGGTGGTGACCTACTGGACCGGCGTGGTGGATGAGAGCGATCTGTGCTACCTGGGCGACACCCCCTACGGCCTGACCGATCTGTTGGGCCTGCGCCGGGAGGAGATCGACGCCCTGTACGATGGTGAGACCTGCCACTGTGCTGCCACTGACGATGGCGCGATGGAAGCGGACGGCAGCATCCTGTGCGAGGTGGCTGCCCTGAACGACACCGATCCCGCCACCCCGCTGATGCTGTATGCGGAGGATTACTACGCCGGCTGCCCCGCCGTTGCTGTGCATGCCTTTGGCAAGGGCCAGGCGTATTACCTGGCCAGCCGCTTCAATGCGGATTTTTACAATGACTTTTATGCGCAGGTATGCGAGAAAGCAGGCCTGCAGCCTGCCTGGCCGGAGCAACTGCCCGCCGGTGTGCTGGCCACTCGCCGCGGTGATTTCGTATTTATGCAGAACTGCAACGACCACAGCGTAGACATCGATGGCGTGGAGCTGGAGAAATACAGCACCCGTTTGGTCCAGCTGGAACCTGTGGACGAGGACGCCGAGAGCTGACCTACTTTTTTTGAAAAGAAAGTAGGCAAAGAAACTTTTAATATGTTCCATAAAAAAGAGGGCGGTGCCGGGAAACGACATCGCCCTTTTGTAATGGCATACACGGGGCGCTGGGGAACGCCGCCCCCTACAAATGTAGTAAGAGTATTGGCTCCCCTTGAGGGGAGCTGTCACCGAAGGTGACTGAGAGATGGCCCTGAGGCAGTATGTTACTAAAGTAGCCACTCCTCACCCGCTGCGAGGGAGCTCCCCTCTAGGGGAGCCAAAAAGCTTTGGTGGGGCCGTGTGCCATTGTAGAGGAATCGGCGGCGGGCAGCCGCCAAACGCGCGCTATCGGAAGTGGCGGGGGCTTTTCGGTTCCTTTTGGGTCTCCAAAAGGAACACTTGTCGGCGATATGCCGTTAAAAAAGTGGCTCACCGCAAGGTGGTGAGCCACGCCAGAAGCCGTATAAAAAATCAAAGCACGCCGTTCAGCCAGGCAACCAGCGCCGGTTTCGGCTGGAAGCCTACCTGATGGGTGACCATCTTGCCGTTTTTCAGCACCACCAGACAGGGGATGCTGCTCACACCAAACTGCGCGGCCAGCTGCGGGTTTTCGTCGCAGTCAATGCCGAAAAAGGCAGCCTTGTCGGCCATCTCATTGCTTACTTCTTCCAGCACGGGTCCCAGCATCTTGCAAGGGCCGCACCAGGTGGCGTTAAAATCCAGTACGGCCACGGGGGCGGCCAGTGCAGCGGTCAAATCGTTATGATGAACTTCCTGTACCATAGGAAAATTCCTCCTTTTATCGTGTGTTTGTCAGTATGGGCAGAGCCCGGCTGAACTATACCACTATCTTACACGATAAACCGCCAAAAAGCAATAGATAACATATTAAAATACTATGAATTAAAAATAAGACAAGTGTACATTGTGCCGAAATTTGGTCCGGCTTTTTGGCAGTTCTGCGGCTTGACAAAAATTGCGCAGGTGCGTATGCTTGAAGAAAAGCACAATCAATTTGCGCGGCTTTTCGCTAAGAAGTTGCGCAAAAGAAAAGGGGAGTACAGCCCATGGCTACGGGGCAGGGACGGGATGGACGTCCGCCGATCGAGGAAATCGCACAGGCACTTGGCGTATCAAAAACAACAGTATCACGTGCATTGTCAGGCAAAGGACGTGTGAGCGAGGAGACCCGCGCCAAGGTGTTTGCCTATGTGGGCCGCCCGGGGGTTGATAGCAGCACCCCAGTGCGCAGGCAGGATCCCGGTGCAACACACAATCTTTCGCTGGTGATCCCCAAGCACTTCATGCAGTTGGACCTGCCGTTTTTGCGCAAGTGTATGGGCGGTGTCTGCACCATGGCGGCGCAGCGCGGGTACGATCTGCTGCTCTGTTACGTCAGCGATACCGATACCGTCCAGCTGGAGCGCCAGCTGGCCAGCCATAAAGTGGACGGCGTCATCCTCTCCCGCACGATGAACGATGACCCCAGCATTGACCTGCTGCAGCAGTACGGTGTGCCCTTTGTTGCCATCGGCCGCATCGAAAATGACGATATACCGCAGGCTGATAACGACCAGCTGGGCGCCGCCAGCGAGATGACGCGGGTGCTGTTCCAGATGGGAGCGCGCCGCATCGCTTATTTGGGCGGCAGCGGCACCTACACCGTCAACGCCGACCGCCTGCGCGGCTATTTGCGCGGGCTGGCGGAATTTGGTGTTCCCGCCGATCAGTCGCTGATCCGCACCGGCATTGAATCCGACGAGCAGCGCACCGACGCGCTGGAGGCTGTGTTGGAGCAGCACCCGGATTGCCTGCTGTGCTGCGATGATCGCATTGCCTTTGATTTGATGCGCGAGCTGCGCAATCGTCATATCCGTGTGCCGGAACAGCTGCGGCTGGCCAGCCTGTACGACAGCGAGCTGCTGGCTGGTACGACCCCGGCCATCTCGGCCGTGCAGTTTGACGCTGAGCGGTTGGGTTCTACGGCCTGCCGTATGCTGCTGGACGTGATGGCGGGCAAGGATATCCCGCTGCGCCAGGTGCAGGGCTATCAGGTCATCCTGCGGGAATCGACAAAGTAATGCTACAATTTGCATAAATCTGTCAAAAAAAGCAATTTGCGCAACAAGAAATTGCGCAAAACGGTGTCAAATGGTAGAAAAGCGCGAAATTTATGGGTAAAAACTTACAAAAAGTTATCCTAAACACCGTCAATTATGTGCATTGACACCAGCACAAAAATCTTGTATCCTAAGTATTGTAAAGCAGCTGCGCAACATGATTGCGCAGCACTGCGAATTGTTTGAGCAACGAGCAAAAACAAGAAGAAGAAGGAGAACACAATTATGAAAAAGCAATTGAGCCTTGCCATGGCCGGTGTCATGGCCCTGTCTCTGGCAGCCTGCGGTGGCAGCTCTGCCAGCAGCGCAGCAACCTCTACCGCTGAGGCTGCTTCCTCCGCTGCCGAGAGCACCGCAGAGAGCACTGCTGCTGAGGGCGACGTTCTCGACCAGGCTGCTGCCGCTGCCTTCGCTCAGGATGTTACCTTGACCATGTGGGGTGCTGAAGAGGATCAGGATCTGCTGCGTGAAATCAGCGACAAGTTCATCGAGAAGTACGGCAACTACGGCGGCAAGATCACCATCAATCTGGGATCTCAGTCCGAGTCCACGGCCAAGGATACCGTCCTGACCGACCCCACCGCCGCTGCTGATGTTTATGCTTTTGCCGATGACCAGCTGAACGAGTTGGTCAAGGCTGGCGCTCTGCAGGAAGTGCAGCTGAATGCGGACGATATCAAGAGCCGCAACACTCCCGCGTCTGTCGATGCTGCCACGGTCGATGGCAAGCTGTATGCTTACCCCCTGACCGCTGACAACGGCTACTTCATGTTCTACGACAAGAGCTTCTTCACCGAGGACGACGTCAAGAGCCTTGACACGATGATGGAGAAGGCAGCCGCCGCAGGCAAGAAAGTCTCTATGGACGTTGCGAACGGCTGGTACCTGTACAGCTTCTATGCTGGCGCTGGCCTGAACCTGAGCCTGGCTGATGACGGCGTGAATACCGTCTGCAACTGGAATGAGGCACCGGGCGCTGACGTTACCCAGGCTGTCATTGATATCTGTAAGAACCCCGGCTTCATCGCCCTGAAGGACGATGAGTTCACCGGTAAGCTGAAGGACGGCACTCTGGTTGCTGGCGTCAACGGCACCTGGCGTGCAAACGACGCTGCTGAAGTTTGGGGCGACAACTACGCCGCCTGCAAGCTGCCTACCTACACGCTGAACGGTGAGCAGGTCCAGATGGCCTCCTTCTCCGGCTACAAACTGATCGGTGTCAACCCCCACAGCGCTAACGTCGGTGCTGCTATGCTGCTGGCCGACTTCGTTACCAACGAAGAGAACGAGGAACTGCGCTTCAAGGAGCGCGCACAGGGCCCCTCCAACATCAACGCTCTGGCAGCCGCTTCTTCTCCGGCTCTGACCGCTGTTGTTGCCCAGTCCGAGTACGCTAACCTGCAGCGCGTTGGCGGCAACTTCTGGGCTTCCGCTGAGACCCTCGGTTCCATCTGCGTCAACGGCAACCCCGATGGCAAGGACACCCAGACTTTGGTCGATGACGCTGTTGCCGGTATCACCGCTCCTGTCACCCAGTAATCTCTGCTTCTACCTATAATAATGAAATGATCTGATAAGACAGCCCGCTTGTGATAGAAAACACTTGATGCAAGCGGGCTGTTTTATCCGTATGATTTATGAAGATCGTGTGAACGAAAGGGGACTTCGCTGTGGCGAAAACTGCAACGCAAGCCATGCCGGGCGAGAAGAACTTCTTCCAGACTTTTGGGGAAGCCTTTGCAAAAGGCGATATCTTTACTAAAGTTTCGTTTCTGGTATGGGGTCTTGGCTATATCGGTCATGGCCAGCTGATGAAAGCGCTCCTTGTCACCCTCGTGGAGGGCCTGGGGCTTTACTTCCTGGCACTTTACGGTGCGCCGAACCTTGCTAAATTCGGCACGCTGGGCACTGTCAAAATGGAGATGGTGTTCGACGTTACGACGATGAAAAACGTCGTGAACGAATACGATAACTCTTTCGAGATCCTGCTGATTAGCATGATTTCCTTCGTGGTCATCGCTGCGCTGATTGCGGCCGCCATGATGGTGGTCACATCCAACTACCAGCTGCAAAAAATCCGCGCAGCGGGCAAAAAGACGAACAACTTATTACAGGACGTCAACGTCTACCTGAACGAAAAGTTCTACGTCACCCTGCTGACGCTGCCTGTGCTGGGCGTTGTGGTGTTCACCATTGTGCCGCTGTTCATCCTGATTGCGGTCGCCTTTACCAACTACGACCAGCAGCACATGCCTCCGAACGACCTGTTCACCTGGGTGGGTCTGTCCAACTTCTTCACGCTGTTTGGCGGCGGCGGTATGACCTCGACCTTCGGCTACTCCTTTGCCAAGGTGTTGACCTGGACGCTGGTCTGGGCGTTCTTTGCCACCTTTACCACCTTCTTCGGCGGTATCCTGATGGCCATGTTCATCAATGACAAAAAGACCAAATGCCCGAAGCTCTGGCGTACCCTGTTCATGGTGACCATCGCCGTGCCTCAGTTCGTTACGCTGCTGCTGGTACGCAACTTCTTCTCCAACAACGGCATCTGCAACACAATGATGGCCAACGCCGGAGTTACGGATTTCCTGCATAACATCGGCCTGTTGGACAAGGGCCTTAGTTACATTCCGTTCCTGACCCAGCCAGGCTGGGCCATGTTCACCATCATCATGATCAACATTTGGATCGGCGTGCCGTACCAGATGCTGATCGCCACGGGCGTGTTAATGAACATTCCCGCCGACATGATCGAGGCCGCCCGCATCGACGGTGCGAACCCGGTTCAGATGTTCTTCCGCATCAAGCTGCCCTACCTGCTCAGCGTGCAGGGACCGTCGCTCGTCACGGACTTTGTCAAGAACGTCAACAACTTCAACGTTATTTACCTGCTGACCCAGGACGTGTTTGTCACGAACAACCAGCAGCTGGCCCAGTCCAACGCCAAGGAAATTGACCTGCTGGTTACCTGGCTGTTCCGCTTGACGCAGGAGTATTACAACTACAAGATGGCCGCTGTGCTGGGCATCATGGTGTTTATCGTCTGCGCAGTGTTCACCGTTGTGTGCTTCCACTTTATCAATAAGAAGGAGGCGACGTTCTCTTGAGTACCACTGCTGTATCCTCTGCCGCTGTGCAAAAGCAGCTCAAGCAGGGCAAAGTGAAAAAAGGCATCTTCTCCGTCATCCGCCATCTGGTGCTGGCGCTGCTGGCTTTTATCTGGCTGGTACCCATCGCCTGGCTGTTGCTGACCTCGTTCTCCACCGATAAGGGCATCAACTTTACCCGCTTTGTGCCGGAAGGTTTTACCCTGTGGAACTACACCAGCATTATGACAGAGCCGGACTCTGTTGCACAGTTCCCGCGCTGGTTCATGAACACCTTGGTTGTGGCATGCTTTAACTGTGTGATCTCCACCTGCTTTGTGCTGATGGTGGCTTACGCCATAAGCTGCTGCCGCTTCAAGGGCCGCAAGCTGCTGCAGAACCTGTCCGTTACGGTCAACCTGTTCCCCGGCGTTCTGGCCATGATCGCGGTTTACTTCGTCTTGAAGTACATGAACCTGACCAACTCTTACGCCGGTCTGATCATGGTGTACGCGGGATCTTCCGGCCTGGGCTACCTGATCTGCAAGGGCTTCTTTGATACGGTGCCTGTGGCACTGCGTGAGGCCGCCAAGCTGGACGGCGCATCCGAAGCGCGCATCTTCTTCCAGATCGTCATCCCGATGTCCCGCCCGATCCTGGTGTACACCATCATCAACTCCTTCCTGACCCCGTGGACCGACTTTGTTATGGCAAAGATGATCCTGAACTCCGGTGTCAGCGCGGACTGGACGGTTGCCATCGGCCTGTACAACATGCTGCAAAAGGCTCTGATCAACAACTACTTCTCCCGTTTCTGCGCAGGCGGTGTTTTGGTGGCTATCCCCATCTCGGTGCTGTTTGTTATCATGCAGAAATTCTACGTCGAGGGTATCACCTCCGGCGCTGCCAAGGGTTAAACCTGGCGTAAATAAGCTAAGGCAACACCGCACAATTCCCGCCTTACGGCTTAAGCACCGCTCCGGCGGCT
>ERZ772819.3484-NODE-3484-length-11000-cov-4.201188_pt1 | contig 11000 bp, 7 predicted proteins | sample MGYA00580860_ERZ772819 | MGnify/ENA primary metagenome ERZ772819 (study PRJEB29015, sample SAMEA2737683) | human gut metagenome | biome: human gut; feature: human-associated habitat; material: faeces | place: China | collected 2012 ...
GCATCTACGACAGCGGCAAGAAAGCCAAGAAGCACTACACCATCGGCGCCAGCGAAGTAACGAATACGGACACCGTCATCAAAGCCGGCGGATATCTGGTGGCATACATCGACCCCGACAAGGCAAAGCCTGCCAAAACCTGCGATGCCGCTCCCGATATGAAAGTCTCCTCGATCAAGAGCGACAATCTGATAGTCACGATTCTGGCCACTTCGAATTGTGATGATAAGAACGCATCCACGAAATTCAATGATTCGGCCACCCGACTCACGTTGCAGGACAGCGACGATAATGTCGTGGCCGATGCCGTGTTCGATTTTTCGGGTCTATTCCACGTATACCGCGCAGTTGTCCAGCAAGCGTAAGGGTATGGAGGCTGAAGGCAAGACCTGGAACTACCGCGATATTCTTGCGCAATTCATCACGATGCACGGGGATGCGGACGGAAAGTTGGACGCTGGGGCGTCCGGATTGGAGTCCGCATGTTTTCGATGGAGGATCGGCGCAGGGCCGTTGACCTGTATTTCACGGAGGGCATGACCATCAGGAAGGTCATTGCCGAGCTTGGTTACCCGTCCGAGGGCGCGCTGGTGTATTTCGTCAAGTCGGTGTTTCGTGTTTAGTCATGTATTTTTTTCGGGTTTAGGCAGTTGCATGCATTTTCCTTATTTTTCCGGTTGCGCGGAGGTGTTCCTGCCGAACATGAGGGCCTCACTGACGCGGCGGCTCTGGCCGGTGAACTCGAGGAGCCGCCCGTGGTGCACGATGCGGTCGATGATCGCTGCGGCGAGTTTGTCGTCCGCGAAGACCGTGCCCCATTTACTGAACTCGATGTTCGTGGTGAATATGATGCTCCGTCTTTCGTAGCTGCCCGCGATGATCTGGTAGAGCAGGCGCGCCCCGTCGATGTCGAAGGGTACGTAGCCGAACTCGTCCAGTATGATCAGGTCGGCACGGCCGATGTCCCGGAGCATCGTCTCGAGCGTGCCGTCGCGTTTGGCCTTGCCCAGCTGGAGGACGAGCTCGGCGGTCTGATGGAACCGCACGCCCAGCCCCATGTCGATCGCCTTCATGCCCAGCCCGATCGCGAGATGTGTCTTTCCGCGCCCGGTCTTGCCGTAGAACACCAGGTCCTGCGCGCGCGGGATGAAACCGAGCCCTAGGAGCTCATCGAGCATGTAGCCGTCGGGGAGCCTGACGTTCGTGAAGTCGTAGCCGTCGAGACTCGCTGGGGAGGGGCTCCCCGCGCTGTTTGTTGCTGTTCCGCATTTCCCGGACGGCTTCAAAGTCCGTCATGTTGCGGACAATACAGGGCATTTCATCCAGCCCGGCCCGTTCACTGCCATGATGACGGCGGTGGCCCGCGATGATCTCATAGCCCTGGCCGTCCTTTTCCGGGCGGACGGTGGCGGGGGTCATAACGCCATGCTCCTTGATCGTCCCCACCAGGTCATCCATCGCCTTATCGTCCTGCACCTTGTAGGGATGCTCCCGGAACGTGTGGAACGCATGGAGCTCGGACAATTTCAAATAGACAACCTTGCCCTCCTCAACCGGGCGGGGCGGCTCGGCTGGTGTAGGCGGCAGGTTGATCTCCGGGACAGGGGCCGCCGCAGCTTTGACGGGCCCGGCCTTGCCCTTTGGCGGAGACTTGGGCGGGCCCATCCCGCCGGAGCCCTTTTCCGGGGTTTTCTTTTTACTTTGGGACACTTTGTCTCGCGTGGACGGCTGAGCCTCGGCGCGGGCCGCCTTGTCCCCCTTGGGTGGGCGGCCTGCGCGGGGCTTGGCCGTCTTTTCCGCTTTTGGAGACTTCGGCTCCGCCTGTTCCTTTGGCGGACGGCCCCGGCGCTTTTCCGGCTTTTCCGCTTCAACGGCGGGAGCCTTGCCGCCCTTATCATCATCACCCCGCACATCCGACAGGTTGATGACCTTACCAGACGGAGCAGGGCCGCCCTCGCCCATACCGGGGAGCGTCACCTGTTCGGCCTGTTCCGGCGCGGGCGGTGCGCCGGGCCCATCCGGGGCTGGGGACTCCGGGAGCTTTTCTCCCTCCGGGCCCTTGTTCAATGTTTCATCTGCCATTCGCTAACCTCCTTTTTTGTGGCATGAAAAAAGGCCAGACCATACGGCCCGGCCAGCGAAAAATATTCCCCCTTTCCATTTTTAATTTTTGATTGATACCACTCCTTTCCCTGTCGAGCCATGAAAAAAACGCCCCTTTTGTTGATACAAAAAGTGGCGTTTTAGTGTAGGTTGGCTCGGTTTTTGTTGTGATTTATTATTATACCTTTGTCAAAGACGGTTATGCGTATAAGAAAACAGAGGGCGGTGCATGGCTGACGCTTAAAGAACGTGAGGTGTCGGAAGCAAGCGGTGTTACCGTTGCTAAGGCACCGATAGTACAAGCAACGCTTAGCACAGAAATAAACAAGCTGTATCGCAACAGCAACGCAAACCCCACGCTGAAGTTCAACCTTGCTCTTGCTCACGGCTCGAACCTGAACGACTCGTATGTAAGTAAGAGATACGGTATAAACTCCTATGTAAGCGGAGATATAATTTATAGCAGCTTAAGCGCACTTGTAAAGGACGCTAAATTGTCGGCAGACGAAATAATTGATAAGGCAGGCGACAGCGATGCTGCCGAGATATACTTCGTAGTTACTACCGGTGACGGCTATGAAATAAAGTCGAACACTGTAAGCATAGACCTTGTTGACTGTGATCATTCTCAGGTGGTCGATCCTACAGCGGACAAGGAAACCGCAGGTAATATTACTACGCCGACATATTGCGAGATATGCGAGAGCAAGTTCAATGCAAAGATAACAAAGGTCGACGATGTCAAGTATTATAACGATCTTGACGAGGCTGCGAAAGACGCTCAGAAGAGCGAAAACGAGGGCTGTACCTTATATCCGCTTTATAACAAGAACGGATACGGCGGTCAGTTAGTCATAACCGAAGGTAACTTCACGCTCAAGTACGCAGTTCGTACAGCGTTCTCACGTCCGATCATCATAAACGGCAAGGCAAAGCTGACGGTTACGGGACGTTGTGCGGTGACAGCGTTTGAGAATCAAGACGCATTCATAGTGAGGGGCGGTGATGTCACATTTGACGGGCTTGCAACAGGCAGCAATGTGACCATAAACGGCGGAAATGTTACAATGGCCGCAAACAATATAAATTGCCTTACTATACACGGCGGTAATGTATCCATTTCGTCAGGTGGGTTTGCCGAAATCGTAACTACGGTCAGTGATAAGGTGATAGCCGATTATATCGATCACGGCTTCTGGGTACAGGACAGAGGAACAAAAGAGTGGATAGATATATACAGTCTTAATAAGGCAACGGCATCATCGACAAGCGGTCTTACGGTACGGGTGTGTCCGATGCAGATAATTCAGCCGAGGAATAATGTATATTACACCAACGGCTATTATCCCGGCGACATACCGTCACTTCAAATAAGTGCAGTGCCGTGGTATTCAGGCGAGGTCAACGCAGATGTTGCTTATCAGTGGATCGGCATTGATGAAAACGGCAACGAAACAGAGATAGAGGGTGCTACAGACAGAAAGCTGTCGCTCGAAAATCTCACAACGGGCAGGTACTACTGCCGTCTTACCTACAGCAATGCTACAACGGCTGGAGTTTCGATGAAGTCGGACATTGTAACGGCTACGATAACCGAATGTGAGCATTCCGGAGGAGAGGCTACCTGCACCGAAAAGGCAAAGTGTGAAATATGCGGTGCGGAGTATGGCGAACCTCTCGGTCACGACTATGTTGTAATCAAAGTAGTTGAGCCTGACTATCGCAACGAAGGCTACAGCGTATTTGAATGCACAAGATGTAAGGATTCATATATCGGAAACCGTGTTCCCGTAAAGCCTATTCCCGATGTGGAAGAAATAGCGGTTGAAAAGACGACATACAATGAAGTCGATATAAGCTGGAAGAATATAAGCGGCGTTGACGGATATTATGTCGAATGCTATGTCGGCAATCAGTGGAAGCAGATCGGCTTCAGCACGGACGGCGACAGAGTAGCGGCAAAGCTGAGCGGTCTTTCTGCAGGCCTTAAATATAAGGTAAGGATAGCGGCTTATGCAGGAAGCTTCACCGCCAAATTCAGATGTTTCTATGTTGATACTGTTCCTTCTCCCGTATGGAATATAAATACGGTGAAGGCTACCGATGAAACGGTAAGAATAAGCTGGAGCAGAAACGCCAGAGCGGACGGCTACAAGGTAGAGTGGTACATTAATAATCAGTGGTCCGTAAAGACTGTTACCGGCAACAATAATATATCGGCGGTTATAGACGGACTTTGTGCAGGAACACGATATAAAGTAAGGGTAAGCGCATATAAGGGCGACCTTTACAGTCCGTATACATATGGCTATATCGATACGCTCCCGTCAAAAGTTACTGGTATTACGCAGAAAGTCACATCTTCTTCGTTTACGCTTAAATGGGATAAGAACGAAAGTGCGGACGGTTATACTGTTCAGTACTATGCAGACGGTAAGTGGAATGAAAAGACGCTGACCGGCAATAACAAAACTACCGTTACAATAGGCTCGCTTAAGGGCTACAAAACCTACAAGGTCAGAATAAAGGCTTATAAGGGTGAGCTTCAGAGTACATTCGACGATATTTATATCACTACCGCTCCGACAAAGGTCAGCGGTCTTAAGGTAAAGAGCGCAGTTGACTCAAAGGCAGTAGTTATATGGAATGCGGATACAAACGCTGACGGATATAACGTAGGATATTATATCGGCGGTAAGTGGGTCGAAAAGACCATAACCGATAATAAGACAGCAATGGCTGTGCTTGGCGGACTTACACCTTACATCACATATAAAGTAAGGGTAAGAGCGTATAAGGACAATCTGTACGGCGATTACAGCTATACTACGGTTACTGCAGTGCTTTCACCGGTAACCAACATCAAGGTTGTATCGGCAAAAAGAAACTCGATAACCGTTAAGTGGGGTAAAAACGCCAGTGCAGACGGATATAAGGTTGAAATTTACAAAGGCGGCAAGTGGGTCAAAAAGACGTTAAAGGGCAGTACGAATGCTACTGTCACTATTGGCGGACTCAGGGCCGGAAGCGTGTATAAGGTAAGGATTGCGTCTTATAAGGGTGCAAATACAAGCACTTATACTTATGCAAATGTGAAGACAGCCAAATAAGCTGACAGTAAAAAAAGAGAACACCGGGCGACCGGTGTTCTTTTTTGTGTATCAGATGCGTTTTTACTATAAGAACAAACTGAGCCGTAAGCAAGGGTGCTTACGGCTCGATTTGCATAATTATAACGTTAATATCCGCCGGTAACGTAACCTTAGCCGAGCTGAAACAGCCGGAACGGCGAATTTGGTGCGGCTCACAGCCGCCGCTTACTTGAAGTATCTGTGCAGCAGACCCTCGAAAGCTTTGCCGTGACGGGCCTCGTCCTTAGCCATCTCGTGAACTGTGTCGTGGATAGCGTCAAGATTCAACTGCTTTGCTCTCTTTGCGAGGTCGAGCTTGCCCTGTGTAGCGCCGTGCTCTGCGGCAACTCTCTTTTCAAGGTTTTCCTTAGTCGATGCACTTACAACATCGCCTAAAAGCTCTGCAAACTTTGCAGCGTGTTCAGCCTCTTCCCAAGCTGCCTTTTCGTAGTAAAGACCTACCTCGGGGTAACCTTCTCTGTGAGCGGCTCTTGCCATAGCGAGATACATACCTACCTCTGTGCACTCGCCCTCAAAGTTAGCCTTTAAACCTGCGATGATCTCTTCATCCTCAACTGCCTTTGCAATGCCTACCTTGTGCTCGTCTGCAAATACAAGCTTTTCGCTTTCCTTAAGCTCTATGAACTTGCTGCCGGGAACCTTGCACTGGGGGCAGAACTCGGGAGGTGTATCTCCCTCATGAACGTAACCGCATACCGGACATACCCACTTTTTCATAGTAAATCACCTATCCTTTCATAGTGATAAAATCATTATTTTCTTATTGTTTTTAGCAAAATCAGTAACGTTTACTGATTTGTTGATTTTATTATAACCGATACTTTGGCATTTGTCAAGAGGTTTTTGAAAATTTTTTTGTAAAAATTAGGTTAGTTATGGCTTACTAAAAAGGGCGAGGTTTTGGAAGGGTTGGTGTGGGGCGAGTTGTGATTGTGAACGCTTAGAAGTTTTAGGGATAGAAGTTCTATCAACTTCAATCCCCACCGTCTTGACGGCAGACCGACTTAGTAATTATAAAAGTCGGATATATCGCATAAAAACGCTGTAAAATTAGGCTTGTGCCTTGCCGTCAAGCCACCTCCCCTTTTTCGAGGGGAGGCAAGGGTGATAGCGATTTGCTACATTTTGCGAAACCGGCAAAGTGTTTATAAGCCAAGTTTGGTGTTTGCAGTTTATATGCGGTTGTGATGAATTGTAGGAATATTCGTAGGGGAGTGGGCTTGCCCCTCCCGAAACATCATTGCAATTATCAAAAATCAAGTTAATATATAAAAATGAAAATTTGATTGCAATCCGCTATTGATGATTGATAGATTAAAAACGCTGAGAAAATCAATAACTACGGTGCAACGGGAGGGGCAAGCCCCTCGCCCTACGAAAAGTGGGTGGGATAGTGCGGATACAGAATCATATCGGAGAATACAGATGTTAGCATTACGAAAAGTGAGAGGAATAGTGCGGTTTTGGAAGTTTAGGGCGGCGAGGGGGATTACCGTTTTCAGCCGAATAAATGCCTTTTGTGCCTTTTTATTGCAATTGCCGAGAAAAACGATTATAATTAATATGTGAGAATATGGTTATAATTACGGCTAGCTAAGAGAAAAGGAGAGCTTATGAGAAAAACAAGCGAAAAGATATTACGGGCACTGCTTGCGGTAGCGGTGCTTGCAACGGCGGTGCTTTCGAGCGGTTGTCTTGACGATGAGGAGGAGATTTCCGACAGCACGGCAAGCGACAACAGGCAGACGAGTGACGGCGGCAATGCGGAAAGCAGTGAAGGCAGTGAAGGCAGTGATAATAAATATGAGGAAAGTGTTACGGGCAGTCGTGCGTCAAAGCTGACGTTCAGCGGTTCGGACGGGATAAGCATTACGAGAAAACAGCGTGAAGCCGAAAAGCCTATGGGCGAGGACGGCACACAGACGGTATTCGTGTATATGTGCGGAAGCGACCTTGAAAGCGAGAACGGGCTTGCGAGCGGCGACATCGAGGAAATGATCGCAGGGTCAAAAAGCGAGAACGTGAAGTTCGTCATTCAGACGGGCGGTGCCGGAGCGTGGGCGGATACATACGGCATCTCTGCCGAAAAGACACAGCGTTATGTTGTAACTGGCGGAGAAATAAGCCTTATCGATGAAAAAGAATCTGTCAATATGGGCAAGGAGGACGTGCTTGTCGATTTTCTCAGCTGGGGTATAGAAAACTATGCGGCGGCTAAAATGGGGCTTATCTTCTGGAATCACGGCGGAGGAAGTATAAGCGGCGTGTGCTTCGACGAGCTTAACGAGAACGATTCGCTGTCGCTTGAGGAGATAGACACTGCGCTTACCTCGATATACGATAAGATGACGGATAAGTTTGCGTTCATCGGCTTTGACGCTTGCCTTATGGCAACGATCGAAACGGCGAATATGCTTGTTCCGCACGCAGACTATATGTTTGCGTCTGAGGAAACGGAGCCGGGCTACGGCTGGGACTATACCGAGATAGCAGGCTTTATGGAAAGTAATCCTACAGCGGATACAGCAGAGCTTGGAAAGACGGTCGCTGACAGCTTTATGGCATCGTGCGAGGCTATCGGCGCAGGAGGCGAAGCTACGCTTTCGATAACGGATCTCAGCCGAATAGACGAGCTTGTAAAGGCGGTGAATGACGCCGCTGAGGAAATGAACGATATTTCTTCTGACCCTGCACTGCTTGCGAATGCGGTAAGAAGCATCTATACCGTAAGAGCATACGGCAGTAACAACGATACAGAGGGATATACCAACATGGTGGATCTCGGCTCTATGATAGCGGCTACGGTATCGGGCGACAAGGCGGACAAGGTTATGTCGGCACTGGAAAAGGCGGTAGTGTATAACATCTACGGCGAGGACAAGGACGGCTCAACAGGGCTTTCGACCTACTATCCGTTCGGCGTTTCAGGTTCTGCCGAGCTTGCCACATTCGGCAAGGTGTGCGTAAGCCCGTACTATATGACGTTTGTTGACAGAATCGCATACGGCGCACAAAACGGCAGTACGGATGGGTACAGCGGTGAAAAAACATGGCTTGCGGACGGTGCGGTGTACTGGAGCGACGGGGATTATTCCGACTACGAGAGCAACTGGGAACATTACAACAACAAGACCGACAATATGGGCTTTTGCGGTGATAAGAGCAGTGTGCAGATAGATGTCGGCCCTGTGCTTGACGATGAGGGAACGTTCTACTTCAATGTTACGGACGATACTATAAACAACCTTGCGAGCGTAAACTGCTCGGTTTACCGTGTTGACGAGGAAACGGGTGAGCTTATCGAATTCGGTGTTGACCAGAGTACAAAGGTTGATTTCTCATCGGGACTGGTCGAGGATAATTTCAGCGGTCAGTGGTATATGATAGAGAATAATCTTATCCCTATGTTCATTGTGGAGAAGAACGGAAACAGCTCGGTTTACACATCACCTATAAAGCTCAACGGCAAGGAAACAAATCTGCGTATAGCTATGACGCAGGACGGCAATGCGTATGACATAACGGCGCTTGGAACATGGGACGGCGTAAACGAAAACGGCGAGTCGGCAAGAAGCGTTGTTCCGCTTAAAGAGGGAGATGTCATAGTGCCGATATTCAACACCTACGACAGCGAGGGTAACTTTGCAGGCAAGGCGGAGGGCGATGAATGCACCTACAGCGGCGACAATATGATAGAGTTTGTCAATCTGCCTGCAGGCGACTACAGATACAGCTTTGTTATCAACGACATTTACGGAAATGTGTGCTATACCGGCTTCACGGTATTTACGACAGACGATGACGGAAATGTGTTCTTTACGCCGGAGGAATAAGCAGGACGGCAAGCCGTATCAAGCGGACGCTTCTCTTTTATGGTAAAATAAATTCAGTCGGAAAGGCGGAAGAAAGCTGTAAGGGGGAAAACAGATGAGTGAGATAAACGAATGGTATATGAATATCCAGAATATTGTTGACGACATAGACAGGTGTATCAGAAGCGGCGAGGACGAAAAGCTGACACTCGGCAGGCTGTCGCAGACGCTTGGCTACTCGGAATACTATGTTTCAAGGAAATTCAGCGAAATATCGGGAATGAAGCTCAGGGATTATATGAGATACCGCAGGCTTGCTTTTGCGCTGAGGGAACTGAGAGATACCGACAATGGCATACTTGATATTGCGCTTGACTACGGCTTTACATCTCACGAAGCGTTCACAAGGGCATTCAAAGCGGCATACGGAATTACTCCGAGCGCTTACCGCTCACATCCTGTACTTGTAATTCTCCGCACGATTATAAGACCTTTCGACTGTTATCTTTTAGGTATAGGAGGAACAGGTATGGCACAGACAAACAGTGATATTAAGGTGTATTTCGTAACTATCCCGGCTCATAAATTCCTGCATATCAGAAACTACGAGAGTATAGGGTATTACGACTTCTGGGAAAAGCAGAGCCATATTCCCGGACAGGACTGCGAAACGATATGCGGACTGCTTGACAGTATCAAGGGTAAGCTCGACGATATGGGCGGTAATGAGGCGAACAGCGGAAGCGGTCAGGTCATGGCGTACATAAACGAGCCTGAGGGAAGAATATGCAGCTGGGGCATTCCGCTGGCTGAGGCTTACGGTGTAAGGCTTCCTGCCGACTACAGCGGAGAGATACCAAGGCAGATGCAGATCATGGACGTGCCTGAGGGCGAGTATATCGTATTTGAACACGGACCGTTCGACTTTCAGACCGAAAACAGTGCGGTTGAAGCAAAGATAGAACAGGCGATGAAGGACTTTGAATATGAAAAGTCGGGCTACGAGCTTGACAAAACGCAGGGCAGGGTGTTTTACTTCTATCACGACTGCAGGAGATACTGGAAGTATATAAGGCCTGTGAGGAAAACCGGATAAATGCAGAACCGCCTTTTAATCGGGGCGGTTCTTCTGATTATGCAGGGCGATGCACTTGACACCGGCTTGATTTTGTGTTATATTATAGATACAAAAAGAGGGAAACGACAGACGGTCGCTCCCAAAATTAAGGCATGAAATAACCGTTAAGTTGGTAGCTTGGGCGGTTATTTCTTTTTATTTGTAAAATTTATAACAAAAGAAATGATACTGAATATCATAACGGTAAATCCCGTTAGGAAAATACCAATCTGAATTAAGTTGTCCAGAGTTATGTACACAGCTTCACCTCCTTTCAAAGTGCAACGCACTTACGGGAGATGAATTGACCGCCTGACGTCCAAGGTTTCCCTCGTGAATATTTTAGCATATTATCGGGGGAAATGCAACTTGTCCGGACTTGACACCAACTTGATTTTATGTTATATTATAGATACAAAAAGAGGGAAACGACAGACGGTCGCTCCCAATGGTAGTTAAAGAATAACCGCCTCAGGTTAGCAGCGAGGGCGGTTATTTCTTTTTATTAAAAGAAATGATTGTGAATATCATAACTGTGAAAGCAGTGAGAAATATTCCTATCTGTGTTAAATCACTTAGCGTTATGTACACAGCTTCACCTCCTTTCAAAGTGCAACGCACTTTCGGGAGATGAATTGACCGCCTGACGTCCAAGGTTTCCCTCGTGAATATTTTAGCATATTATCGGGGGGAATGCAACTTCATAAACAGCCGCTCCCAAGATTGAGTTAAAAATCAACCGCCTTTTAATCGGGGCGGTTTCAGACTGTCGATAAACCTATATCGTTGATAAAAAAGGGGTCGCAGGGGCGTAGC
>ERZ772819.3487-NODE-3487-length-10998-cov-4.069542_pt1 | contig 10998 bp, 7 predicted proteins | sample MGYA00580860_ERZ772819 | MGnify/ENA primary metagenome ERZ772819 (study PRJEB29015, sample SAMEA2737683) | human gut metagenome | biome: human gut; feature: human-associated habitat; material: faeces | place: China | collected 2012 ...
AGAAGACGGCATACGATATCGTGATCCTGAACGCTCTCTACTGCTGTTCCGGAAGGTGTGATCTGGAACATGTGATCACTGTCTGTCTCAGATGCTACTGCTGTACAAGAACCAGATGTTACAGTTCCCATAAGAATCTGCATACCCCAGTCTTTCAGAGTATTGTAAGCATTCACAGCTTTCTCTGCATCTGCCTGGTCATCTTCTGTCTTGAACTCAACCTGCTTACCATTGATTCCGCCATTTTTATTAATCTCTTCTACAGCAAGCTTTGCACCGTTGTCTACCGCTTCACCATATGCTGCTGCATCTCCTGTCATCGGTCCGATTCCACCGATTTTAAATACATCTGATTTTGAATCTGAGCTTTTGCTCTTAGAACCACAGCCTGCCATCATGCTGACTGCCAGTGCTGATACTAATACAGCACTTACAATTTTTTTAAATTTCATAATCCCTATCCTCCAACTCTGTTTTTGTATTGACCTTATAATATCTCCTTCTTTTCCGTCTGTCAATGAAAATTTTAGATTTCACTCTGTTTTTTTATCAGTACAATCTTTTTTACACATAATAAGAAATAACAGGTAAACATATCGCTTTCAATGTCATATTTAAACTCTGACATTGAGTGCCATATATCCACCTGCTATTTTTTAATATTTTCCTTCTATATAATGATGTTGGAACAAAACCCCAGCTGATATTATCTCATTTTCAGAATCGGACTGATCTTCTTGTAGATCAGAAGTACTACAGCGGATACCATTGCACCTTTCAAAAGGTTAAATGGTGCTACTGCAAATACGACAAATGTAAGTAAATTCGTAATATGACCGTTTACTGCTGTTCCCATTCCCACCAACGCATCGATTGGCATGCTAAATGCTTTTGCATAAGCCGGAAGTAATACATATGCATTTAAAAAGCAACCGATAAATGCCATAAATACAGTTCCTGCTGCCATTCCGATCATTGCACTTTTTCTGGAGTGTTTTGCTTTATAGATCCATGCTGCCGGAAGAATAAAGGCACAACCAATTGCAAAGTTGGCAATATCACCGACACCTGCTGTAGATGTTCCACTGATCAGAAGATGTAATACGATTTTAATAAGTTCGATCATTGCTCCTGCTGCCGGTCCCATTGCAAAGCAGCCGATCAGTGCCGGAACTTCGCTGAAATCAATCTTGTAAAATGCCGGTGCAAATGGAAGCGGTATTTCAAATGCCATTAAAATAACTGCAATTGCCCCCAGCATTCCCACCTGGGTAATGAATCTTACTTTTGACATCCCTGCTGTGTTTGACTTGTTCTGCGTTGCTACATTTGTACTCATTTCTTTCTCTCCTTTTTATCTGCGGTGTGTCTGAACTGTGCAAATGAAAACCTCAGGCACTGCCCTCTTTTATTTTAATTAAGAAAGAATACTTCTTTTGGAACTATGCTTCTTTAGAATGTATCACTAAAAAGGTTCACCGGACCTTTTTGTCGTATGCTTGACAACACAAAATCCCCCGACGCTTACGCTTCGGGGGACTGATATACATTCACCATAATTCTTCTCTCATCCAGACTTTACTGTCGGTTCCGGAATCTCACCAGATCAGCCACTGCGTACACTTACGCAACGGGTCGCGGACTTTACCGCCGGTCGGGAATTACACCCTGCCCCGAAGAATCTCTCTTATCTGTATTTGATTATAATCCTCTGATTAGTCCTTTTCAAGGCTTTTTTCAAAAATCTTTTTACTGGAAGGACATCATCAGATCGTCCTGATGCACTGTCTCACCTGGTTTTACATAAATCTTGTCTACAACACCTTCGATCGTAGATACAACGATTGTCTCCATCTTCATAGCTTCCAGAGTAAGAAGCGGTGTATTGACTTTGACCGGATCTCCCTCTTTGACAAGGACATTTCCTACGATACCTGGGATATTTGCTCCAAGCTGTTTCGGATTGGACTTGCTTGCCTTAAGCTTACGATCTGTCTTGATCTCCAGTTTCTTATCCAGAATCTTGACGTTACGGATAGATCCATTTACCTGGAACATCAATGTACGGTATCCGTCCTCGTCCGGCTCGCTTGCTTCCAGATATTTGATCAGAAGTTCCTTTCCTTCGCCAATCTTCAAGTAAGTCTCCTCACCCTTTCTAAGGCCATAGAAGTATACGTGACTTTCCAATCTTGTAACATCATTGTAAATCTCAAAGTGTTCGCAATAGTCCTCATATACCTTCGGATACAGCGCATAGCTGACTGCTTTCTTGCACATATCTGCTTCTGAGCGATCCTCATAATGATATTTCTCGCACAGATCCTTCTTAATCTGATCCAGATCAACTGCCGGGAGAAGTGCACCTGGACGTTCTGTCAGTGGTTTAATATCTTTCAGGACAATCTTCTGCAGTTCCTTCGGGAATCCACCATACGGCTGTCCCATCATACCCTGGAAATAAGATACGACGGAATCCGGATAGGATAATCCGGCACCTTCTGTCAGAATATTATCTTTTGTCAGGCCATTCTTGTACATAAAGATAGCCAGATCACCGACTGCCTTGGAAGTTGGAGTTACTTTTACGATGTTTCCAAGCAGATCATTGGCATCTTTGTAAAGTCCCTTGATTGCTTCAAAATCATCCGGTGATCCCATACTTGTTACCTGTGCAAGCAAGTTGGAGTACTGTCCTCCTGGAATCTCATATTTGTAAATCTCTGTGTTTGGAGATTTCATATCACTTTCAAATGGTGCATATACTTCACGCACACGGCTGTAGTAGTGACTTAATTCTGTCAGTTCCTCCGGCTTCAGGCCTGTGTCACGTCTTGTTCCACGAAGTGCCTCTGCTACTGCGTTCATAGACGGCTGACTGGTCAGTGATGACATAGACTCAATTGCCAGGTCGACAATATCTACGCCGGCTTCTGCCGCCATCATAACAGTACTTACACCATTTCCCGTGGAATCGTGTGTATGCAAATGTAATGGTACATGAAGTTCTCTCTTCAGTGTGCTGATCAGTTCTTTTGCTGCCAGCGGCTTCAGAAGTCCTGCCATATCCTTGATTGCAATAGAATGGCATCCTAAAGACTCCAGTTCTTTCGCCATCTTCACATAATAATCTAATGTATACTTTGTCTCGTTCGGACTTGTAATATCTCCTGTATAGCAGATTGCACCTTCAACGATCTTTCCAGTCTTAAGTGCCTCCTCGATTGGCAGTTTCATAGTCTCGATCCAGTTCAGACTGTCAAAAATACGGAATACATCGATTCCATTCTCTGCTGAAATCTGAATGAACTCTTTTACAAGGTTGTCCGGATAGTTGCTGTATCCAACGGCATTGGACGCACGAAGCAACATCTGGATCAATGTGTTCGGCATACGCTCTCTTAAAGTTGTCAGACGTTTCCACGGTGACTCCTTCAGGAATCGGTACGCTGTATCAAATGTAGCACCTCCCCATGCCTCTACTGAAAATGCGTTCTGCATAAATGCATTTGTCGCATAAGCGGCACCGCACAGATCTTTGCTACGCATACGTGTTGCCACAAGTGACTGCTGCGCATCACGCATACTTGTATCTGTAACATAAAGCTTTTCTTCTTTTAAAATCTTCTGCATGTAGCCTTCTGCACCAAGTTTTAAAAATTCATCTCTTGCACCATAGACCGGTTTATCATGGTCAAATGTCGGCAGAATACGGTTGTCGAACTGTTTCTTCTTACCCATGTCAGAATTGATGATACGATCACCGATAAACTCAATGATCTTAGTCGCACGGTTCAGGCTGTGTGTCAGGCGGAATAACTCCGGTGTCTCCTCGATAAATGTTGTGTAACACTGACCGGACTGGAATGTCGGGTGGTTCAGCACATTGATCAGGAACGGAATATTTGTCTTAACTCCACGGATACGCATCTCCTGAAGGGCACGCTCGGATTTTCTCACTGCACCTGCAAAGGTACGGTCATGAGAAATAATCTTTACAAGCAGACTGTCATAGTGTGGTGATACAATTGCCCCGACATATGCACAGCCACCGTCCAGACGGATACCATTACCGGAACCGGAACGATATACTGTCATCTCACCTGTATCCGGCAGGAAGTTATTTGCCGGATCTTCAGAAGTAACACGAGTCTGAATAGAATATCCGTTACATGTAACATCTTCCTGTGATTTAATATGTATCTCCTCTGAATCAAGAGCATATCCTTCTGCAACCAGGATCTGAGCCTGCACGATATCAATTCCTGTCACCATCTCACTGACTGTATGCTCTACCTGAATACGAGGATTCATTTCAATAAAGTATGGATTGTTATCTCTGTCTACCAGAAACTCCAGTGTTCCTGCATTGACATATCCAACATTTTTACAAAGACGGATTGCTGCATCAAAAATCTTCTCTCTTGTCTCGTCTGGAATGGTAAATGCCGGCGCATACTCTACGACCTTCTGGTGACGTCTCTGCACAGAGCAGTCACGGTCGAACAGATGCACAACATTGCCGTAATTATCTCCGATCACCTGAACCTCAATATGCTTTGGTCCTTTCAGATATTTCTCAACGAAAATCATATCATCACCGAAAGCTTTTTTAGATTCATTTCTCGCCTCGTTGAATTCTTTTTCCAGATCAGCCGGATCATTGACAATACGCATACCACGTCCGCCACCACCGTTGGAAGCTTTCAGCATGATCGGATATCCGACCATGTCTGCGATCTTCGCTGCCTCTTCATAAGACTTCATCGCATGATCTACTCCAGGGATGATCGGTACATCTGCTGCAATGGCAATCTGTTTGGAAGAAATCTTATCTCCCATTGCTCTCATAATATCACTGGAAGGTCCAATAAATGTAATGCCATTCTGTTCACATGCATCTACAAACTCCGGATTCTCTGACAGGAACCCATATCCAGGATGGATTGCATCTACGCCTGCATTCAGTGCGATCTTAATAATTGTATCAATATCAAGATATGCATCGATTGGTCCTTTATCAGGATTCAGGGGATAGGATTCGTCTGCTTTGGAACGGAAAAGAGCGTATCTGTCTTCCTTAGAATAAATGCTGACTGTCACAATTCCGAGCTCATTGAGCGCGCGGAATACTCGAATGGCGATTTCCCCACGGTTCGCCACCAGAACTTTCTTGAACTGTTTCATTGTCTTCTTCCTCTCTTTTTTATTGGTTTGCAATTAGCCTTTTTCTCTCTAATCCCACGGGCAATTACAACTTGACCGAAAAGTCGCATGATAGTTCATCTGCCCCACACGGATTACATGCACTTTTGATTTAGTTTACAGGATTTTTCTGAGAAATGCAAGATAAAAATATGACAACTTCATTTTTCGACAATAGTTAAGAAAATAACAATTAAATTTGCAAGATTTTAAGTTATAAATTTCATTTTAGCCTCTTTTTTCCCTTTTTTCTTGTCTATAACAGATAAAAATTGCATCAAAACTTTTCTTTTCCATGATTCACACTTTTTTAACAATCTAAACACAAATCGAAAACATTTTTTCATTATTATATAGACATCAGCAAGAGAGATGCTGAGATATAAATAACAATTTTCTTTTTCATACTTTTTCCTTTGAGAGTCTTCCGATGGGAGGGCTCTTTTTATTTTGGAAATTTAATTTATTCTTCTGACATTGACGCCCCTGTTTTTTCCCTGCCACTTATAAATCATGAGATAAACCTTATAGTCGAGTTCGTCTTGTGCGGTGACGAATGGCTCTTCTCTTAGTACCTCGGATTTGATTCCCTGCTGATAAAGTTCTGCCTGCTCTTTTTTTGCCTGACTGATAAGTTTCTGATGTCTTTCATCAGCTTCTTTTCCGAAACTCCGGTTTGGATAGTTTGCGGCTTCTTGTTTGAGTTTTTCTGTCAGAAGTTCTATGAAGCGTACATGTTTTGTCTGATGTAATTTTACGGCTATGTAACGACTCATTCTCATACCATGATGTTTCCGGTAATATTTTAATAACTTTATCATGCTTTTATCGTCTGCTTCTTCTGCGAATTCTTCCATGACTGTGATTGCCTCTTCTGACGGCTGCCACGGATTATCTTTTGGTACAATATATTGATCCGGCACCGCCGGGTAACAGCAGTAATTGAGTGGCGGGAACTGTTCTAACATTGCCAGTTTCTGTTCTGTCGGTGTGCAGAATTCCGGTCCCAGATATTCTAATTTGTCCCGTAAAATTGCAATGCGATATTCCAGTTGTCTTAAGTATTCGTACCCTTCCACCCAGAAATGTCCGATTTCTCCATAATTGTATAAATGTACTTCCACTGACAGCGACTGGTAAAAGAGCGTTACAACGGAATCGTCCTGATGTACCACAAGCACATATTCTCCATTTTCATAGGTAACTGATGCATCCAGTGGTCCTTCATAATCGTCCTGATAAATTCCGGTCATTCGCGCACCGTGAAATACAAGAAAACTTTCCACTGCATCGTTCATCATATAAACCAGTTTATACTCTGGCAGAAGTAATTCGAACTGATCTTGTTCCAAAAGTTCTTCCAGCATCTCCAAAGCTCTCTCCTGACTAATCTGGTACGCCTTATTTTCCACATTTTCTTTATTCTTTTGCTCTGCTTTCCACACATTTTCTGTGCTTTTCTCTGTTTCCAATTATCTCTCGCTCTCCTTCATTGGCATCTTCCATCACAACTTTCGTTTCTCTGATCATGCCTTCCGGCAGTTCCTGATACTCCACCCGCAAGACTGCCTGTGCCCAGTTCAGACTGATCTGAGGCTGTTTATTTTTCTCACATCCAGCTTTTTCGATTTCTTCCAGAAGTTCTTTTAACACTTCTTTGGTCAGAAAACCGCCTCGCCAGTGAAAGGTCAGCACGCGTCCTTTTTTCGCTACCTGAAGCGACCGCTTGTATACATCTTCCATCTTTGTAAATGACAGTTTCTTTTCTTTATAATAGAAGTGTCCGCCCTCGTTGCATGCTGGAGCTGGATACAACAGTGGTTCGTGATCTCGGAAAATGTTTTTATCATCCAGGTTAAAATAATCGTACCTGAAATCCATCTGTTCTGCTTTTCCGGCTTTGTTCTTTCCCGATGTGTTGCGTGGAGTTTTGTTTTCCGGTTTCTGATTTTCTTTTTTCTCATAATTGCCAAGCGTATTGTCAAATGTTACGTCCAGGTGATAATACTGTCCGTCAATCTTTACGATATTCCATGTATGACGGTACTTAATCCCTTTTTCCGGATTATTTCCACACACTGCGATCATACACCAGATTCCAAGGGCATCACACAATACCTTCACGGATTTTGCAATTCCTTCACATACGCCTACCCCATGCCCTAAAGGTCCGATAATCTCATGGGAATAAGGTTTTTTCAGCTTATCATAATGTACATTTTCACATAAAAAGTCGTGTATATATTTTTCCTTGTCCCACTGGGAAAATGTTTTCGCTTCTCTTGCAATTTTCTCTACGCGGGCTGTCATGGCTTTCTGATGTTCTTTTATCTTTGCTTTTTCAAATAAATATTCCGGCACAAAAATCAGATTAGGAGAATCGTTGTAATATTTATACTTATAGCCTGTTGCCCAGAAAATTTCCGGATGATCCAGCCGGAGCTTGAAAAAGACATTATAAAGTGCCTCACCCTCCAGTCTTGGGATCTGAATCTCTTCATCTATATTTAAAAACCCCTGATACAAGGCATGATAAACTGCCTGTTCTATTTTATTCATCCTATTATAATAGTACTGTTCCATGTAATTTCCCGTAATCCTTTTCTATCATTTCAAGCTTTTGTCACTAATAATGATTGCGAGTTTTCTGTCACACGCAAATTCAAGTCGAACATTGCAACTAGAGTATAACATATATTATGAATATTTTCGTGTTTCTTTGAAGCATACATTGACATTCCATATCAGACTTTTTATACTGGGAAATGTAAATTTCAAAGAAGAGCTTATGTAATAGGCTGTGAGAAGTTTTCAGAAAGTAGGAATCCAATATGAACTGTAATGATTCTATGATAAATAATTCTATTCTCAAGAAGAGGAATAATCTTGGCAGAAATTTTCAAATCCTTGCCATTTCAAACCGACATCTCTGCAATCAACCTTTTGAAGACCAGATTAAACGGGTCTGCGAATGGCACCCGGACGCTCTCGTTCTTAGAGAAAAGGATTTGCCAGAAGACGAATACAAAGCATTAGCAAAAAATATTCTGGATATCTGTAAAGCTTACGATGTCCCATGTATCTTACATACTTACTGGAAAGCAGCGCTGGAACTTGGACATGATGCCATTCATTTGCCACTGCCTCTGTTACGGGAGTTGTCTGCCGAGTCGCAGAAGCATTTACAAAGTCAGAATTCGACAATCTCGCAGAATTTTCATGTTACGGACTTCCATAAAATCGGCACATCTGTTCATTCTGTCGAGGATGCCATGGAAGCAGAACGGCTCGGTGCGACCTATGTGACAGCCGGACACATTTTCACAACAGATTGTAAGAAAGGCCTGCCGCCACGTGGACTTGATTTTTTGAAAAATGTCTGTGATGCAGTCACGATTCCTGTCTACGGAATCGGCGGAATAAAATTTGACCCGCAGCAATGGAACAGCCTGAAAAAACAAGGTGCCTGCGGCGGATGTATTATGTCAGGAATGATGCAGCTTTAAAACTGCATCTTTTTTATTGTGTAAACGACGACTGATATTCTCAATAACATCTTGTATTCTTTCCCTTTCCATGTTATCCTATATCCACATTTACAGAAACGTATTCTGCGAATCTGCAAAAGTTTCAAGCCTTCGGGCATCTTGATTTCGGTGTTTCATTTTCGAAACTGTTACCCGATATGAAGAGAACATTCGCAACTGTCAACTATTTTCAATTTATTTCTTAGGAGGAATCGCCTATGACAAACAAACTGCAACAATATTTTCCAATGCTTCGTACACGGGAAGAAACACTTCACAAAATCGAGCACCGGCCAAATTTACGACACATCTTTTACAGTTGGTCCGAAAAAGCACAGAATGAATTTCTTGACTTCACTTCCGGCGCAAAAGGTGTAAAAATGATGTATGATTTCGCAAGTAAAGAACTTCTTAATCCGGAGACTCATCGGGAACGGGTAAATGAATTTCTTGGACAACCTGTAAAAATCCTTGAAGTTCTTCCTAATGACGGGACAAGGCTTGCCGATGAATCTACATTGTTAATCACGGATATTGTCGTTGAACTTTCTGATAGCAGCATTGTAAATCTGGAAATTCAAAAAATCGGGTATGATTTCCCCGGACAGCGAAGTGCCTGCTACTCTGCTGATCTTCTACTTCGTCAGTATAAACGAGTCCAACAGAAAAACAGCCCGAAAGACTCTCATGCCAAAGTTCATTATAAAGATATCAAAAATGTTTACACCATTGTGTTGTTTGAGAAAAGTCCAAAATCATTTTATAAATATCCAAATGTTTTCCTACATCATTTTGAACAATGTTCCGATACTAGACTAGAACTTGATTTATTGCAAAAATATCTCTTTGTACCTCTTGACATTTTCAAAGAAATTAAGCACAATGAAAGTATACCAATAAACTTAAAAGACCGACGGGAAGCATGGCTGGCATTCTTGTGTATGGATGATCCGGAAGACATTCTTGTAATTCTGGAGCAATACCCGGACTTTAAAGAATGCTATGAAATTTGTCGGAATATCGAGGAGGTAATGTCCATGTTTTCAAAAGAATTGGCTGAATTAGACCGCAATACAACTGAATTTATGATAGACAGAATGCAAAAGGAAATTGATCAGCAAGCTGAGAAATTAAAAGAAAAAGATCGTATTATTGCTGAACTGCAAGCAACTAATGAGAGACTTAAAAAGAGAAAAATCTAGTTAAAAATCAAAGTAAGTTCCTTAAGAAAAGGGCGAACTGTTTTTTGCAGTTCGCTCTTTTACATATCTCTCTATACATCTCCAACACTTTTATTTTTCAAAATGTTTTTTCAGAAATAACTTTCCAGTTATTGCACATATGGATTATACAGAAAGAACGCTCCGGCAAAAGCCAGCGCCAGATATATCATTGGTTCCCATTTTCTTCCATCAGCCTCTATTGGATTTTCCACATGTCCATCATCTTTTTCTTTCTGTTTTCCACAAACTAACACATAAATACCTCTCCAGATCAGATATCCTGCGCACGCGCCGATCGTATTTGCAAGCAGATCATCAATATCTGTTGCACGCGCGTTAAATATCTGAGAAATTTCAATTGTTAACGACAGTAAAAATCCTGTAACCGTGACATTTGTTATGCTTCTGCATTTCTTCCATATACATGGTATCAATAGGCCAAGCGGCAGAAACATGATTATATTTAACACAAACCCCATGCCCAATCCTGCCAGTGGATTCCAGTTATATCCGCCACTGATGGCATCTTTAAGTCTTACAATGTCTGCCAACAGGCCAATCCCTGTCACTTTAAATACCGCCCACAGATAAACGAGCATTACATAAACTCCAAAATAATATTTTGCAGGCACACGTCTGGAATTTTGCTTTGCTTTGATTTCCATTAGTCCCTGATATATCAGACACGGCAGCAGCAGCGTAAGAAGCAGATAACCACTGTACATAAAATCCTCAACTATATAAATATATAAAATCCTCACATAATCCATAACATTTCCTCTCCTTTTTCCAGCCTTTATCTTCACACCTGATATATTAGAATACATTTCTTAACAACTTCTTTGGAATATTCTTAATATTCTCTGTAGTTTTAACCCATGCCTGTATCATGCAGTCCGATAACACTAGTTCCATCTGAATGCGATAAACATTTCTTTCAATTTGTTTCTTGAATTATCAGACAAATGCATCTATCATAATCATATAAATATGATGCCAGGGTCAAAAGGTCTAAATCCACATGAGCTTGCTCATAAGTGGAT
>ERZ772819.3489-NODE-3489-length-10997-cov-4.276549_pt1 | contig 10997 bp, 9 predicted proteins | sample MGYA00580860_ERZ772819 | MGnify/ENA primary metagenome ERZ772819 (study PRJEB29015, sample SAMEA2737683) | human gut metagenome | biome: human gut; feature: human-associated habitat; material: faeces | place: China | collected 2012 ...
ATGCCGACTTCTCTTTTAAGCAAAGCGCCTTATCCCGCAAGGGGTAAGGCGCTTTTGCTCTTTGTTTCGTGATTTGTGATAGGGGATATGGAGATAGTAGGGACGCACACTATGCGTCCGCAAAGCGAGTGACAACGCAAATCCGCGGGTGAACAATATTCGTCCTGACGATGTGCAATTACGAAAAATGACATCTATTTTACCGTGAATCTCTTTACAATATAAAATTGTCGATTTATAATAATGGCAATGTACGTGCTGCATAATTTCTCCGAGTTTCACATTTTTGGGCCGCTTAGGTATCTGGAATCTGCCTGGCTTTCAAATGTGGGCAGAGCTTTGCTTTGCCAAAATGGAGGAATACGACGATGATTCGTAATACGGCTGTTACTGTATGTGGCCCGTTAAATGTAAACAAATTGGGCGTTACCTATGTGCATGAGCACCTGATGGTAAAACCCCAGCTGCCGGATGAGTATTATATCCCTTATACGTTGGATGACGAGGCGGCTTCGACGGAGGAGACCCGCAGTTTTTCCGCAGCCGGGGGTGAGACCCTGGTGGAGATGACGCCGATCAACTACGGCCGCAACGTAAAGGCCTATCAGCGCATTGCGCAGGCTACCGGTGTGCATGTCATCTGCTGCACAGGCTTCCACAAGCAGCTGTTTATGCCGCCCTGGTTTGGCGATAAAACCGACGGTGAGCTGTATGATATTCTGATGGACGAAGTGACGAATGGCCTGGATGGCACCGAGATCCACCCGGGTGTTATCAAGCTGGGCACCAGCTTTGAGGAAGTGACCGCCGCCGAAAAGCGCTCCATCGAGGCAGTGGCCCGCGTACACCGCGACACGGGCATCCCCATCAGCACCCACTGCGACAAGGGCACAATGGGCATGGACCAGCTGCGCCTGCTGGAAAAACACGGTGTCGATCCGAAGAATGTGCTGCTGTGCCACATTGACAGCAAGATGGATACGGACTATGCCATCCGGCTTTGCCGCGAGGGCGCTACTATTTGCCTGGACCATGTTGGCCGAGAACTGCAGGATCGCGATTCCTATCGCGTGCGGATGATCACGGCGCTGGTGGAGGCCGGCTGCGTAGACCACGTGACCCTGGCCGGCGATATGGGCAAAAAGAACTATCTGCCTGCCTACGGTGGTAAGCCCGGCTTCACCTATATCCTGACCGACCTGAAGGCGGAACTGCTGCCTTACATCGGCGAAGAAAACTTCCACAAAATGATGGTAGAGAACCCCAAACGAATTTTCGCCTGGAAATATAACGACTAACATAGAAAAAGGAGGGGCAGCAATGGCCACTCTGACTGAACTGATCCGACAGGAAGACCCCAAACGCCCCTATACCGATGAACAACTGGCCCAGATGTTGCAGCTGCGCCGCGAACAGGTAGTGGAACTGCGGCGGATCAACGGCATTCCTAACTCCTGGATGCGGCTGCGCCCGGCGCTGGTGGTAGAGATGCAGAAACTTCTGGAGCAGGAGCCGGGACTTTCGGATCGGTCGCTGACCCTGCGGCTGAACGCGATGGGCTACAATGTCTCGCGCTATCTGGTAAAGGAACTGCACAGCAATTTGCCAGAAAAAGAAGCCGAGCCGCAGCCTGAACCGGCCGTAGAAATCACCACGCAAGAGGAGACCGAGGACACCAACGTGTTTGCCGGGATGATCGGCTACGACGGCGGCCTGAAAGCGCAGATCCATCAGGCAAAGGCGGCGGTATCTTATCCACCCAACGGCCTGCACACACTCATTATTGGTCCGTCTGGTTCCGGCAAAACGTTTCTGGCAGAGAATATGTACCACTATGCGGTGCAGCAGGGCCTGCTGGCGCCGGATGCCCCCTTTGTCTCCTTCAACTGCGCCGATTACGCCGACAACCCGCAGCTGCTGAACAGCCAGTTGTTTGGCTATGTGCGCGGCGCGTTCAGCGGCGCCAACGCCACCAAGGACGGCCTGGTGCAGAAGGCAGACGGCGGCATCCTGTTTTTGGATGAGATCCACCGTCTGTCCGGGGAAGGGCAGGAAATGCTTTTCTACCTGCTGGACAAGGGCAGCTACCGCCGACTGGGCGATTCCGGCCCGGCACGCAAGGTCAATGTGCGGCTGATCGCCGCTACCACCTCTTCGCCGGAGTCGGCCCTGCTGCTGACGTTCCGCCGCCGTATCCCCATCGTCATCTCGATGCCCGGCATCGCTGACCGCCCGATGGCGGAGCGGTTTGCCGTGCTGCAAAGCATCTTTGCGGGGGAGTACAAGAAGATCGACCGCAAGCTGGTGGTGGAACGGGAGGCCGTGCGCATCTTATTGCAATATGATTGTCCCGGCAACATCGGCCAGATGCAGAGCGACATCCAGGTCTGCTGCGCCAACGCGTTTTTGGAGAGCGTCTCCAAGCAGCAAGACACCGTTTACATCCGTGCCGAACTGGTGCAGCAGTTGATCTCGGCAGGCAGCCTGACCCGTTCGCTGGAAGTGGAAAGCTGTTATGATCGGCAGCTGGTCTTCCCGCAGATGGAGGACGACGCCAGTCAAACGCTGGATAAAATGTACTACCGACTGAAAGAAATTGCCGAGGAAGACTGCACGCCTGAAGCGCGGATGAAAGCCCTGCAGACCGTACTGCTGGGCCGCGTGCTGCCGCAGAACAACCTGCACAATAACAACACGGCGAAATCGCTGGAGCAGGAGCGGCAGGAAGTGCGCAAGGTCGTGCTGGCTGTGCTGGCCGAGATGCGGGACAGCCTGAATTCCTGCCGCAAGGACTTTGAGGACGCGTTAGTGCTCAGCCTGACCACAGATGTGCCCCAAAACGCCAACGGTACACAGATTTCACTGGCGGAAAAGTACCCGGCTGAGATGGAACTGGCCCAACAGTTTATTGACCGCTTTCACGCCAAGCGGCCCTGCAATATAAGCGACTACAAGCGGCAGATGCTCACCCTGTGCCTGGTGGCATTCTCGGCCCGCAAGATGGAGCGGCGCATCCGGATCATACTGATGGCTCACGGCCAGGTCGGCCCGGCCATGGCCGAGGTCGTGAACCATGTGCTGCAGGACGACAACGCCATCGGCTTCTCCATGGGCTGGGACGAGCCCAACGAGCGGGTGTTGGAGCGCGCCATCCGTCTGGTCCAACAGGTGGATGAGGGGCTGGGCTGCCTGCTGCTGGTGGATATGGGTTCGCTGGCGTCCTTTGCGCCGGAGATTTCCCTGCGCACCGGTGTCAGCGTGCGGTGCGTGGCCCGCGTGGATACGCTGATGGCGCTGGACGCCGTGAACCGGGCCAGCTTCCGGGATAAATGCACACTGGATGAACTAGCGGATGCGCTGGAAATCGGTCGTCTGCACGCCGGATTCTCCGACCTGGAGCAGCGTACCGGTAAACCGTCTGCGATCCTGACGGTCTGCATCACCGGCGAGGGTTACGCCCGCCGCATAGAGAGCTTCTTGAAAGCCACCGTGGTGGAGTGCAGCGACATCAAAATTGTGGATGTGGGCCTGCTGAACCGCGATGCTATGCTGGCCCGCGTGGAAGAACTGCGCCGGGACTACGACATCGTGGCCGCGGTAGGCACCATCAACCCGGAACTGCCGGGCATTCCGTTTTTGCCGATGAACTACATCTTCTCTGGCCGCGGCTCGATGGCGCTGACAAACCTGCTGGAGGCCCACTGCCAGCACAACAGCGGCATCGGCGATCTGCTGGACCCGCAGCTGATCCTTTGCGATGCGGATTTCCAGGACAAGAACGATGCGCTGGACACCATGTGCACGATGCTGATGGAGAAAGGCTGCGTTAAGCCGGAATTTTTGCTGAGCGTCTACAAGCGGGAGAACTTAGGCGTAACCTGCCTGCCGGGGCATATTGCCATCCCCCACGGCGAGCCCGCCTACGTCACAAAACCTGCCATCTGCGTCGCCAAAATCTGCCATCCGTTGGACTGGGCGGGCGGATTTGTGGCTGAAATTGTTTTTTTGTTTGCGCTGGACGAAAAATGCCAGGGATTTGTACAAAATTTCTGCGATATTATTAAAGACGAAAATAACGTAAAGAAGTTATTATCTGCAAAAAATGCCAAGGAAATCTACGATTTCCTAAAATAGAATCAAGTTCTGCCAGAAAGTTGGCACGTAACTTGCTACATATATGGGTGTAAGGGTTCCAGATCCCTTGCACCCACATTTTTGTATTGGAGCAAATGCAGCACTACGGTACAAGAGAAAAGGAGGTGAACTACACAGATGGCTATGCGAGATATTCTTTTCCCTGAATGTGTGATTACACACATGAAAGCAAAAAGTAAAGAGGATGCTCTGCACCAGCTGTATGAAGTTCTTTTGAAAAACGGGAAGGTAAAGACCAGCTTTTACGATGCTGTCTTGGAGCGTGAGCGCGATTACCCCACCGGCCTTGAACTGGAAGAGTACAATGCAGCAATTCCTCATGTGGTCCCGGCTCATGTTGAACATTCTGCCATGGGCATTGCGGTCCTGGATACGCCTGTTACGTTCCAGCGCATGGATGACGATGAAGCCACGGTGGACGTCAATGTGATCTTCAACATTGCATTGGATGTTAACGGCAAGCAGATCGACATCCTGCAGGAGATCATGGCGATCCTGGCGGACAAGGACGTGATGGGGCAGTTGGTCAAGGCCGACACCCCGCAAGATGTTATGAACATTTTAAAGAAAGAAGGATGATTTCTTATGAAAAAGATTATGGTTTGCTGTGGTTCTTCCATGATCACCTCTACCATCGCTATTAACAAGCTGAAGACCGCTATGGCCAACGCTGGCATTGATGTCAAGTTCATTCAGTGCAAGTTCGCCGAGGTCCAGGGCAAAGTCAAGGTCGAGCGCCCCGACGTTATCGTGCCCACCGGCGCACTGAAGGACAGCCTGACCGATTCCGTTCCCGTTGTGCGTGGCACCTGCTTCGTGACCGGCGTTAGCGAGAAAGAGGCCATCGACGAGATCATCAAGATCTTGCGCGGCTGATTGCAGAAAGAAATAGGAAAGCGCGGCGGTACCACTGCCCCTGAAATGGCCGCTGCAAAATTATAAAACCGGAGGAGTTATAAAATGCAAGTTGTTATTGACGCCTTGAACTGGATCTGCGGTTTGGGTCCCATGTGCATGATGCCCATCATCATGTTCGTTATCGGTATTTGTCTGCGTGTTAAGATCGGCACCCTGCTGAAGTGCTGCATCACCACCGGTGTTGGCTTCTGTGGTGTCAACCTGGTCATCAACACCTTTGTTGCACAGGTTGGCCCCAGCGTGCAGAACATGGTCGCCCGCTTTGGCCTGCATACCGACATCATGGATGTGGGTTGGCCTGCCCGTGCCGCCGCTACCTGGGCTTACCCCTTGGCCGCTGTGGTCGTCTTCGTCGTCCTGGGCATCAACATCCTGATGCTGGTTCTGAAGGCTACCAACTGCGTCATGGTCGACTTCTGGAGCTACAACCACTTCATCTTCTGCGCTGCTATCTGCTATTATGCTTCCGGCAGCGCCATCATCGGCCTGATCTGCGGTGCTATCTGCGCTATCGTTACCTTCAAGCTGGCCGACTGGACCCAGCCTGTCGTTGAGGAAGAGTTCGGCCTGCCCGGCGTTTCCTTCCCCACCTCCAACAGCATCAGCTGGGCACCTCTGGCTTACCTGCTGAACAAAGTTTACGACCACATCCCCGGCCTGAACAAGCTGCAGGCTGACCCCGAGAGCATCCAGAAAAAGTTCGGCGTCCTCGGCGAGCCTCTGATGATCGGCACCATCCTGGGCGCTGTGTTCGGCATCCTGGGCGGCAACGATGTTGCCGGCGTTATGACCGTTGCTATGTACACCGCTGCTACCATGGTCCTGACCCCGAAGATGATGCAGGTCCTGATGGAAGGCCTGATTCCGTTTGCTGATGCCGTTAAGGAGCTGCTGAACAAGAAGTTCAGCGGCAATAAGTTCCACATCGGTATCGATGCTGCCCTGACCATCGCTAACCCCAGCTGCATCGCCGTTGGCATCCTGATGGTCCCCACCACCATCATCCTGGCCATGGTCCTGCCCTTCAACCGTCTGCTGCCCATCTCTGATATTGCTTACCAGGCCATGTGGCTGTCCGCTTACCCGGTCGCATTCAGCAAGGGCAATGTTGTCCGCAGCTATATTTCCTGCGTGATCTTCACCATCATCATGCTGTTCATCGCCACCTCTCTGGCTCCTGTCCACACCGCACTGGCTGTGGCTGGCGGCTATGACCTGGCCGGTGCCGCTCTCGTCTCCACTGAGGATGCCGGTACCCACCTGCTCTCCTACCTGCTGAGCGTTGTTGCAGGTCTGTTCCACTAAGCAATTCCGCTAACGAATTCCAAGATAGTGCAAAGGGCAGTTTTGTAGGCCGTGAAACGTCTGCGGCTGCCCCTTTGCACTGTATGTTAGGAGGTTTCCCAATGAAAATTTCCGGTATTACCGTATATGAGGTCAAACCCCGCTGGATCTTTGTTAAGATCACCACCGATGAAGGCATCGAGGGCTGGGGAGAGATGATCTCCGGCACCAAGACCGAAACCGTCGTGGCCGGTGCCAAGGAAATGGGCGAGTATCTGCTTGGCCGTGACCCGTTCGAGATTGAGCGCCTGTGGCAGGAGATGTACAAGTCCTTCTTCCGCGGCGGCCCTATCAACGGCACCATCGTCTCCGGCATGGAGATGGCCCTGTGGGACATCAAGGGCAAGGCTTTTGGCGTGCCCGTGTATGAGTTCCTGGGTGGCAAGGCCCGCGACCGCATCAAGGTCTACTCCTGGATCGGAGGCGACCGTCCCGACGATGTGGCCAAGGCCGCGCTGGAGCGCCGTGCCATGGGTTTTGACGCTGCCAAAATGAACGCTACCGAGGAGCTGCACTACATTGACTCCTTTGCCAAGATCCAGGCCGTTGTGGACCGCGTTGCCTCCATCCGCGAGGCCTGTGGCAATGATTTCGGCATCGCTGTCGACTTCCACGGCCGTGTGCATAAGCCGATGGCCAAGGTGCTGGCCCATGAACTGGAGCCCTACAAGCTGATGTTCATGGAGGAAGTTGTCCTGCCCGAGAACGAGGAAGGCTTCCGCGAGGTCGCCAACCAGGTCTCCACCCCGCTGGCTACCGGCGAGCGCCTGGTCAGCCGCTGGCAGTACAAGAACCTCTTCCGTGAGGGTGCCATCGACATCATCCAGCCTGACGTTGCCCTGGTCGGCGGCATCCTGGAGACAAAAAAGATTGTCGCCATGGCTGAGGCCTTTGATATGGCTGCCGCGCCCCACGCCCCCTACGGCCCCATTGCGCTGGCCGCTACATTGCAGGTGGATGTCTGCTCTCCCAACGTCTTTATCCAGGAGCAGAGCTTGGGCATCCACTACAATAAGGGCTTTGACCTGCTGGACTTCGTCAAGAATAAGGACATTTTCCAGTACAAGGATGGCTATGTGGATGTACCCACCAAGCCCGGCCTGGGTCTGGAGATCGACGAGGACCTCGTCAAGGAAGTTTCCGCCGAGGGCCTGCATTGGACCAACCCCAAGTGGCGTAACTACGATGGCACCATGGCCGAGTGGTAAGCAGACCAGAAAGGAAATACCATTATGGATATGTATGCAATTACCGCAGAGCACCCGCTGCTGGGCATCCTGCGCAATGTCCCGCTGGAAAAAACCATCGACTATGCCGATGCCGCTGTGCGCGGCGGCGTAGCGTTCTTTGAGGTGGCCCTCAACAGCCCCCACGCGCTGGAGCAGATCACCATGCTGCGCAAGCACTTTGGTGACCGCTGCCTGGTAGGCGGCGGCACGGCCATCACCACCGAGCGCTGCCGCACCGCAGTGGACGCCGGTGCCCAGTTCCTGCTGACCCCCGGCACCCCTGTGGACGTGCTGGAGTACTGCGCCAAGAACGATATTGCCCTACTGCCCGGCGTGCTGACCCCCACCGATGTGGCCGTCAGCCTGGAGTATGGCTTTAAGACCATGAAGCTTTTCCCTGCTGGCAGCATGCCGATGAGCTATCTGAAGGACCTGAAGGGTCCCTTCGACGATACCCACTACATGGCCATTGGCGGTGTGAACCCGCAGAATATCCGCCAGTTCTTTGACGCCGGCTACCTGAGCGTAGGTCTGGCCAGCAGCCTGATGCCCAAGGACGCCGTGGCTGCCAACGACTGGGAAACATGCGAGGCCTATGTCCGTGACCTGGTCAGCCGCATCGGCCGCAACTGATTTGCCATTACCGTAAAAGCATCCTTCATAAAAATCGCCGATCGGAACCTATGAGGCTCTGATCGGCGATTCTTTTGTAAGTATTTAGTCAAAGCTGGCGGTCACTGCTTGCGCTCAAACGCGCCGGGGATGCCCAGCAGCAGCCGATACTTGGCCACGGTGCGCCGGGTGGTGGTAATACCCTGGGCCGTCAGCTGATCCGCCAGCTGTGCGTCAGAGAGAGGATGGACGGGATCTTCCTCCTGCAGCAGTTTATGCAGGGCGGCCAGAATCTCGCTGCGGCTGTCCGGTGCAGCGTCCCCGCTGCGGTTGCCTGCCCTCGTCAGGAAGTAGGAGAGGGGATAGACCTTGGTGGGTGTTTTGACATATTTGCCCTTGATGGCACGGCTGACGGTGGACGGATTGACGCCCATCTGCTCGGCCAGCATATCAGCCGTCAGGGTGTGCAGGGGCTGGCCTTCGGCTAAAAAGGCAAGCTGGGTGTTCAAGATCAGCTGACCAAGCTGCTGCAGGGTGCTGCGGCGCTTCTCCACACACTGCACGATGTAGTCCGCGTGACGGTGCTGCTCCTGTAAATAGGTGCGCAGCTCCGGCGCTGCGTCCGTGCCGGACAGGTCGTAGTAGCTGCTGTAGGGCACGCCGCTGCTCCAGCGGTCCTGCACGCGCACGCCCCACTGGCCGTCTTTGCAATAGAACTCCAAATCTGGCACAATGAAACCAGCGCTCTCACCGCCGCCAAAGGCTGCCGTCGGGTACGGCTCCAGCGTGCGGATCAGTGAGATATAGTGCTGCACTTCCTCCATCGTCAGGCCGTAGGCCCGCATGATGGTGCGGTAGCGCTTGGCGGCCACATCCTCCAGATGATCGAACAGGATGCCCAGCAGCGTCGGGTCTGTCATCCCCTTGTGGAATGCCTGCAGCACCAAACTTTCCGAGGTCGTGGCCGCGCCCACACCGGCAGGCTCCATCTGGTGCAGCCAGGACAGACAGCGCTCGACCACATACAAGGGTGCAGCCAAAATCTCAGCCACCTCTTCCACGGTTTCGGGCAGCAGGCCTGTGCCGGGTTCAAGGAACTCCACCATATGGCGAAAGACGCCGCGCTCGGCTTTCGTGGCATTGGCGGGGAGCTGACTCTCCAAAAACAGGTACAGGTCCTGCGCCGTTTTGTCCGGGGCAGCCCGCTCCGACAGGTCGCCCTCCTTATCCGGCGTCTGCACGCTGATGGGCCGCTCGACCGTGCCGTGGATTTTGTCCAGGTCGAACAGGGGATTGTCGATCTCCTCTTTTTTCAGCATCTCGTCCAGGGCGGCACCGTCCAGAGACAGGATGTTCAAGGCTTGCAGCTGCTGCTGTGATAAGATTTGCCGCTGTTGTAATTCTTGTGTCGGCATGATAATTTTTCCTTTCTTTCGGATTTCCGGTGCGTTTGCTATCAGTATACCACAACATCGAAAAAACGACAATTATCTTATAAAATCGTGCATGCCCGGTTACGGAGGAACGCAGATGAAAACAGTACTGACGATCGGCGAGACCATGGCCACCGAGACTCCCGGTTGACATCGAGGGCACTCCCACCCGGCACCAAATGCAAACCGCTCTGTAGGGCAGGGGAGAGATTTACCGCTGAGTTCGTCGTTTGCAAAAGTATATAAACAAAATATCCCCCTGCTGAATTCATCGGCAGGGGGAGTTGTTTGTAATAGGGTCACACCCAGCGGCCAAAGCGGTATTGCGGCTTGGTCGGCTCGGGTGGGACAAGTTCATTACCCAGGTAGACTTCAATGCTGTTGCGGCGCAGGCGGCGGGCGATGGGGGTTGGCAGCTTGCTGTACCCGGCTTTCAGGTTTGGCGGGCGGGTGTCGATCGAGTGGCAGTCGGTGCAAAGCAGATGCACCAGGTTCCATTCCAGTAATTTTAGCAGCCAGTGGGCCGTGCGGCCTTCCCGCACCAGGCCGCTGGCGTTGATCTGCGCCAGACAGCCCTCGTTGACCCAGTTGTACAGCAGGGTAGGGTCCTCGGTCACGAAAGGATAACGCTCCACATGGGCCAGAATCGGCGTATAGCCGCGCTGGCGCACAGCGTACAGCGTTTCGTCAATGCCTGCGGGGTAGCAGGTGGCAGGGAATTCGATAAGAATGTAGTTTGATTTGGCAAAGGCCAGCGCGCGCAAATCAAGACTGGGCAGAGCCGTTGTAAAGTACACCTCCGCACCCAACTTGGCCGCCAGCGGCAGGCCGGTCTCTTTAGCGGCCTTGGCTACCTGTAAAAACGCGGCGCGGCGCTTTGCGGCAAAATCCTCTACCGAGATACGCTCATAATGGAAGTGTGGGGTAAATACAATGCCAGCCACACCGTCCTGAATTTCTTTGCGCAAAAGCGCCATGGAAATGTTCAGGTCCCGGGCACCATCATCGATGCCGGGCAGGATATGGCAATGCAGGTCTACCAGATTCTGGCTCATTCGTTGCTGCTATCCTGTTTTGTGTCGTAGTAACCATAAGAGTACGCGTAGGAGTAGCCGTCTTTGCGGCCGGTCTTTTTGGCATTATAGCCATTCATCACGACGCCGAGAATGTGGGCGTCAACGGCTTCCAGGTTCTTTTTGCTCAGCTGGGCACCCTGAATGGTGGTGACACCGGGGCGGACAACCAGCAGAACACCATCCGATACACGGCTCAGAACGGCGGCATCGGTCACCACCGAGACAGGCGG
>ERZ772819.3492-NODE-3492-length-10991-cov-4.840527_pt1 | contig 10991 bp, 7 predicted proteins | sample MGYA00580860_ERZ772819 | MGnify/ENA primary metagenome ERZ772819 (study PRJEB29015, sample SAMEA2737683) | human gut metagenome | biome: human gut; feature: human-associated habitat; material: faeces | place: China | collected 2012 ...
GTCGGATGGAAACGAAGACCACCTTTGTATGGTCCGATCGCACTGTTGAACTGTACACGGTATCCTTTGTTTACCTGTACTTTGCCGTTGTCATCTACCCACGGAACACGGAAAGAAATGATTCTTTCAGGCTCTACCAGACGTTCCAGAACGGAAAGACTGCGGTATTTTTCTTCATTTTTGTCGATAACAACTTTCAGAGAATCCAGTACTTCTTTGACTGCCTGATGGAATTCTGGTTCGCCAGGATTCTGTGCAACGACTCTTTCATAAACTTCTTCTGTGTAAGACATGTTGATTTCCTCCTCATTCGTTATATGAATTATGTCCATCTGTCTAAGACATTTGCCCAGGGACTATTATACACAAAAGTGGTAAAGTTGAAAAGGGTATCATAAAAATTTTTTTCAAAAAATTTATTAAGACATACTAAAAAATAATTTATATGATTTTATGATACGAGTTGTGGAGAATTTTACCTTGCGAAATTGGGCGGAATGTGAGATTATAGTACAATACGAGTTACTGAATATAGGATTCCAGTGACCGATATGAATAAAAAATTCACGGAGAGGAGTGAAAAAATGAGAACATTTGACAAATCAACAAAGCTCGATAATGTACTGTATGATGTGAGAGGACCGGTGGTTGATGAGGCGGCCAGAATGGAAGAGGAAGGCAAAGAAATTCTGAAACTGAATATCGGAAACCCGTATCCGTTCGGATTCTCAGCTCCTCAGGAAGTGATTCTGGATATGCTGAGCAATATCCGTACATCTCAGGGATATTCCGATTCCAAGGGAATCTTTTCTGCACGTAAGGCAATCATGCAGTATGCGCAGCTTCGTAATATTCCAAATGTTTCCATGAATGATATATATACTGGAAATGGTGTAAGTGAGCTGATCAATCTCTGTATGCAGGCACTTCTGGATAATGGAGATGAGATTCTGATCCCGGCACCGGACTATCCGCTCTGGACGGCTACAGCTACACTGGCCGGGGGAAACGTTGTCCATTACGTCTGCGATGAACAGTCAGACTGGTATCCTGATATCGATGATATCAGAAGCAAGATCACAGATAAGACAAAAGCAATCGTCATCATCAATCCGAATAACCCGACAGGTGCAGTATATCCCAAAGAAATTCTTGAACAGATCGTTCAGATCGCAAGAGAAAAAGAACTGATCATTTTTTCGGATGAGATTTATGACCGCCTGGTTATGGACGGATATGAGCATACATCCATTGCCTCTCTGGCACCGGATGTTTTCTGTGTTACATTTTCCGGATTGTCCAAATCCCACATGATCGCCGGATTCCGTATCGGATGGATGATCTTAAGTGGAAATAAAAATATTGCAAGAGACTATATCGAAGGAATCAAGATGCTTTCCAACATGCGTCTTTGCTCTAACGTTCCGGCACAGTCGATTGTGCAGACAGCTCTCGGCGGACACCAGAGTGTAAATGATTATATTGTTCCGGGTGGACGTATTTACGAGCAGCGTGAATATGTTTACAAGGCTCTGACGGATATTCCGGGAATCAGCGCAGTAAAACCGCAGGCTGCATTTTATATGTTCCCGAAGATTGATACGAAGAAGTTCAATATTGTAAATGATGAGAAATTTGCTCTTGATCTGCTTCGTGACAAGAAGATCCTGATTGTTCAGGGAAGCGGATTCAACTGGCATCAGCCGGATCATTTCCGCGTGGTTTATCTGCCGCGTATTGAAGTGCTGAAAGAGGCGGTTGGTAAAATTGGAGAATTTTTGCAGTATTATAGACAGTAGGAATTGAACTTTATTTGCATTTAGAGTTTTATTTACGTTATAACGCAAGTCAAAAAAAGAGCTCTGGAAATCCAAAACTTTCCAGAGCTCTTTCTTTCATGGCGAAAACCAACTTTATCCAAGCAGTTCTCTTACCATCTCTGCATCAAATTCAACTCTCTCCACATGATTCACTTCAATCTGATACAGTGCATTCGCTGCGATGTGTTCTGCTGCCTGTTCCAGATCTCGGATTCCTGATGTATTGGAGTACAGTTCAATCACTTCATTGAGTGCCTCTTCTGTCATAATGCACTCTTCTGCCTTCAGGCTCATGCGTTTCAGCACCTTCGGAAGTGCGAATTTGGAGAAGATCACTTTCTTCTCTTCCGGTGTATAATCCGGGATATCAATGACAGCGAAACGGGACATGAGCGGTGCACTGATCTGATCCTTGTCGTTCGCTGTGGCGATTGGATATACACCAACGGTAGGGATCATGCACTCCATGTAATTATCTGTAAACCCAAGGTTGTCCAGCAGTGTAAGTAAAACATCTGCCGGGTTTCCGTTTCCCTTTCCGGATGCTGCCTTATCCAGCTCATTAATAATGAATACCAGATTGGATTCTCCTGCCATGGAGAATGCTTCCATGATAATACCTGGCTTTGCGTTCGAATAGATTCTTGAACTTCCTGTCAGCTGTTCCGGGTCGTTAATGGAACTCATGTCCAGTGTTGTCCAAGGAAGTTTGAGGATTCTTGCAACGGCATAAGCAATCTGGGATTTACCTGTTCCGGCCGGTCCGACAAGCAGAAGTCCGTACGCCGGAAGTGTGTGTGTACGGTTGATCTGAATGATCGTCTCTATGATTCTCTGCTTTACTTTCTCCATTCCATACAGCTCTTCATCCAGAATTCTTCTCGCTTCATCCGGATCGATTGCTTCAAAGTAATTACTCTTCCACTGAATATTCATCATGATAGAAAGTGCTCTCTGTGCGTGACGGCGCTCTTCCTGAGAAACCTCATGAGAGCGTGCAACTGCAAGATTTCTTCTTGCCCACAGACGAATGTTATCCGGAAGTGTACGTCCTGCGCATGTCATAAAGTCTGTAATACTCTGAATACTTGTAAGCTTCATGTCATCTCCGGACTCTTCCTGCTCGTCATCATTGATCTCTTCTTTTGGCGCATCACTTGCAAACAGCCGCTCGATCATAAACTGAAGGAAGCCGTCCTCAGCAGATAATTTTGTTCCGCCTCCAAATGCGATCTCACGGATTCTGTAAACGGCATAACCATCCGGCTTATTTTCTCCGGAAAGACGTACATTAATGTGATTTTCTCCAAGCCATTTTAAAAGGCTGACAAAACGTGCATCCACTTTCAGGATATCTGCACTGCACGTTCCGTCCTTTTCATCAAACTCAAATGCGGTCTGCTTATTCTGATTGGTAAACACGCCGCAGGAATGATGGTTCCACTTCCGGTTCTGATTATCCAGAACAAGAATCGGACACTCCGGTGTCGCATGGTCTTCGTTGGAACAAAATGTTGTATAAGTACACTGAACTTCTTTCTTATCTTCCGGTGCACTGTTAAAGTCAAATACTGGCATACTTTCCTCTCCTCATGTTTTGTTTTCAGAAACATTACTATTCTACCACAAACTTTTTGAAAGAAAAAGGAAGAATATTATGCATATCCAGGTTTATTTCTATCGAATATCTTAAGATATCCTAAAACTTGGCTACATTTCTTGTAACTTGTATCTTTTTATGCTACGATACTTTTCAGAAGGATCTTGTCAACTTCTGACATTTTTCGAACTAATTCATGCAAAGGAGAATCTTCTATGAAAATCTGTCCAAAATGTAATTCGCTCTGCGAAGACAGTGCTTCTTTCTGTCAGGAATGTGGTGCTCCGCTTCCCACTCCTAATGATAACGCTCATACACAGGAGAATCAAAAGCAGCAGGAAAGCCAGTTCCAGCAGAATGCATACCAGAACAACTATAATCAGAACAATTATTACCAGTACGGGTCAACAGCAGGCATTATGCCACGTAATCTTGTACTTGCAATTGTTTTTTCTTTCCTCACCTGCGGCATCTACAGTATCTACTGGATGATCAAGCTGAATGATGAGGTGAATCAGCTGGCCGGAGAGCCACAGGCAACAAGCGGAGGTATGGTATTCCTGTTTTCTTTGATCACCTGTGGAATCTATGGTATTTACTGGGCTTATAAGATGGGAGAACGCTGTGACCGTATCAGAGGAATACAGGGGAATTCTTCTATTCTCTATCTGATTCTCTCGATTTTAGGGTTAGATATTGTATATTTCTGCTTATTGCAGGATATGATCAACAAAGAGGTATCTTAATGCAAAGAGGATACATAGAAATTCTTGTCGCATACAAGTTTTCTATGTATCCTCTTTCTTCTATATTTCTATTGCATTAGACATGGAAACATCCACCGCCAATAAATTCTCTCAAAAGTGAATTCGTTGGCACATTGTCATTTCCGATTCCTACGAAATAATCCAGGAATTTCAACAACCGCTTTGCTTCAACATATTCCGGAGAATCTTTGCTTACACCAAGAAGCAACGGCTCCACATACTGTTTCAACACTGCCAGTTCATAGATCAGGGAAGAGTTAAACATCACATCTGCATATTCCTGATATGGGAAAATATTCTTTTCTTCTCCTCTTCTCACTGACGGCCACATTGAGATGGTCTTCGTCGCCGATGCCCCTCTTGTTCTTGCATCCCTGACAAGTCTTCGGATCAAACGTCCGTCCGTAGACGGAATCCGGTTATGCTCATCAATATTCAGCTGTGTTAATGCACTGATATAGATCCTGAATTTCCTATCATCACATAACTGTTCTGTCAGCTTCGGATTCAGGCAATGGATTCCTTCAATTACAAGGATATCATTTTCACCGAGTTTCTTTGGCTTTGTTTCAAAATTCCGCTTACCGGTCTTAAAGTCAAAAACCGGAAGATAGACTTCCTCGCCTGCCAGCAGATTGCTCATGTCCTCATTGAACTTTTCCACGTCGATTGCTTCAATGCATTCGAAATTATAATTTCCATCCTCGTCTTTCGGTGTTTTCTCCCGATCCACGAAATAATTATCTACAGAAATCGGATGTGGATGAAGCCCGTTCACTCTGAGCTGAATGGATAAGCGATGTGAAAATGTTGTCTTGCCGGAAGAGGAAGGTCCCGCGATCAGAACAAACTTTACCCCCGGGCGATCTGCGATCTGCTTTGCGATCTCTCCGATCTTGCGCTCCTGGAATGCCTCCTGCACAAGAACAATCTCACGCATATCATCCTGCGTGATCATGTCATTGAGCGCACCGACGGTATCAATCCCCTGCTGGTCTCCCCATCTCACAGACTCACTGAGTACACGAAACAGCTTATCCTTTGGCGCAAATAAAGGCACTTTCTCCGGTTCGTCTTTCAACGGCATCTGAAGTACGATTCCGCCCTGATACAGATACAATGCAAAATACTTCAAATCTCCTGTATCCGGCATCATATAACCATAATAATAGTCGCGGAATTCATTCATGGCATACAGGTTCACGTGAGAACTTCTCCGATACCGGAACAGACGTTCTTTATCAAACATCCCATATCGATGAAATAATTCCACTGCCTCTTCTGTATGGATCAACTCTTTTGTGATCGGAAGTCTCTGCTGTACAAGTTCATACATGCGTTCTTCAACTTTCCATTGGAATTCCATTCCCACATGATCGATTCCTTCCACCGTACAGTAAAATCCTGCACCTAATGAAAAATGAATCCTTACCCGCACCTGCTGTGGACACTCATGGCCAATCACATCATGTACTGCCTTAATAAAAAGAAAGCAGACACTTCTCCGATATGTGTCATATCCTGCTGTATCCTGTGTAGTAACAAATTGTAGCGTACAGTCTCCGGAAACCTGTTTTCTAAGTTCCTGCAGACGATGTCCATCCAGCATCACAAGTGCAATCTGATGTTTATACTCTTCCTGAAAATCCTTCGCGATCTCCTGATACGACGTCCCTTTCTCATAAAGATACTCTCTTCCGCTTATCGTAACCTTACATTTCTGACTTTCCAACTCTTGGCCACCTCCACTGTCTTTGTAAACTGCTTTCCGTTCACAACTGCCATGCTGAACATTATTATGCGTTCACTTCTGATTATATGATCTGGAATGGATGTTCGATCGGATCTGTAAGTACATCCAGCACCGGAAGCTTCTTCTCGAAGAACTGCTTCATATCTTCAATAAAAATATATTCTGTGCCATAATGTCCTGCATCAATCACTGCAAGCCCCTGCTCTACTGCATCAATTCCATCATGATGACCGATATCTCCTGTTACAAGAACATCTGCCCCCTTCTCGAGAGCAACTGCAATCGAGCTCTTTCCTGATCCCGGAGAAATTGCAAGACGATGTACCTTCTTCTGCATATCTCCAAATACTTTCAGACTTCCAAGTTCAAGTCTGTGTTTCACATAGACACAGCACTCTTCCAATGTCATATCTTTCTCCAGATTACCGATTCTTCCGATTCCTTCCGGATTCCCTTCTTCATCTGTATAGGTAACATCTAACACTTCCCCATTCTGAAGATCCATGATCTTTCCGGACAGTTCTGCCATACCAAGCACATCATAATTCGTATGCATTGCATAATAGGAAATGTCATTCTGAATCAGCTTCACAATTCTTCTTGTAATAAAATCTTCATCCGTCACTTTCTTTACTGCTGAGAATAAAAGCGGGTGATGTGTGATCAGCATGTCCGCACCTTCCTTGATCGCACGGTCGATCACAACATCTGTTGCATCCAGTGCCAGATAAATTCTGGACACCTCTTTCTCTGAACGTCCTGCAAGCAGTCCTACATTGTCAAATCCCAAAGCTGCTGTTCGCGGGAATGTTGCCTCTATTACCTGTATAATCTCTTTACACTGCATAATATTTCATCCCTTTCTCTGCTTCTACAAGTTCCTGTTCCAATTCTTCTTTTCTCTGACGGATCCGGTCAGAATCTTTCGCTTTCAATCCTTCTAAAATACTTTGATAAATGCGTATCTCTCTTTCCAGATACTCTCTGAGTACCGGATGTTGTTTCTCCAGCAAAAGCTTTCCATATTTTAACTGAACCGTATCCCAGCACTTTACTTTTGTATCTTCGCCTGCTGTCTCAGCCACCGGTGGTCTTACCTTCATCATAGGATAATATTTTCCATCTTCACAGACCATATCTTCTTCCAGAAATTCATATCCCTTCTCAAGAAGAAATGCCCGCACTTTCTCAATCTCTGACTGTGGCTGAAGGATACACTCCTCAAGCTTTCGCACCACTTCCTCTCCTTCTGTCAGGATCCGGATCACAAGTCCTCCGCCCATTCCTGCGATGACCGCAGACCGGACTTCTCCCGGCTGTAATGCCTGAAATCCATTGGAAAGTCTCGTCTCTATCTCTGCTTCAAGTCCATTCTCGCGGATATGTTCCTCTGCTCGCTGCAGTGGTCCTTCATTGACATCAAGTGCAACTGCTTCTGCAATCTTCTTCTGCTGTATCAGACAAATCGGAATATATGCATGATCCGTTCCAATGTCCGCTAATTTATAATCGGCGGTCACAAGATCTGCGACCGCCTGTAATCTTTTCGATAATTCCATCATTAATCCAGATAATCCCTCAGTTTTCTGCTTCTGCTTGGGTGACGGAGCTTACGGAGTGCTTTCGCCTCGATCTGACGGATACGCTCTCTTGTTACATCAAACTCTCGTCCAACCTCTTCAAGTGTACGTGCTCTTCCGTCATTCATTCCGAAACGAAGACGGAGGACTTTCTGCTCTCTCTCTGTCAATGTATCCAGTACTTCATCCAGCTGCTCTTTCAGAAGTGTCTGTGCAGCTGCCTCTGCCGGAACCGGTACATTATCATCCTGGATAAAGTCTCCAAGGTGGCTGTCTTCCTCTTCACCGATCGGTGTCTCAAGAGAAACCGGTTCCTGTGAAATCTTCAGAATCTCACGTACACGTTCTACCGGCATATCCATCTCCTTGGCAATCTCTTCCGGAAGCGGTTCTCTTCCCAGTTCCTGAAGAAGCTGTCTGGATACACGGATCAGCTTGTTGATCGTCTCAACCATATGAACCGGGATACGGATTGTTCTTGCCTGATCTGCAATCGCTCTTGTGATCGCCTGACGAATCCACCATGTAGCATAAGTACTGAACTTATATCCCTTGTGATAATCAAACTTCTCAACTGCTTTGATCAGACCGAGGTTACCCTCCTGGATCAGATCAAGGAATAACATGCCTCTTCCAACATATCTCTTTGCAATGCTGACTACAAGTCTTAAGTTCGCTTCTGCAAGCTCTTTCTTGGCTTCCTCATCGCCTTCTTCCATTCTCTGTGCAAGCTCAATCTCACGTTCTGCACTCAGAAGAGGTACCTTACCGATCTCTTTTAAATACATACGGACCGGATCTTCAATACTCACGCCTTCCGGAACTGACAGGTCGATATTCTCCATATCCACGTCGTCTTCCTCAGATATGATAATGTCATCCAGATCTACATCCACCTCATCCGGTGTATCTCCGCTAATGCGCAGCACATCAATGTTATTTGCCTCAAGATAATCAAATACCTTCTCCATCTGATCTGCATTGAGTTCCATATCATTGAAAAAATCATTGATCTCCTGGACATCCAGTATGCTCTTTTTCTTTTTACCAAGTGCAACCAGGTCTTTCAATCTATCAAGAAATTTCTGTGTAATATCGTCCATGTGTTCTTCCTTCCTTCGCTGCGCGCATCCGCAGCCTGTCTTGTTTTATTTTATCCTTATTGAATTGTAATATTCAAATTCTTCAGGTTCTCCAGCTTCCGTTTTTCTTCCATCAAATGCTGTAACCCACGCATATCTGTCGGGTCGAGATTCATTGTCTGATGCTCAATGCTATAACTCTTCACCCGCAGGATTGTCTCTTGTAAAGCCTGTTCTCTCTCTTCCTTTGTCTTCAGCTCTTTGATTCTTGTGTTAAACAAAGAGGCTGCTTCTCTGTGATCTTCTTCCTCTGTGAAATGATTCAGGATCTTCGCAGGATTCAAGGCTCCCTGCTTTCTCTGCTCATATAAAAGTTCTGCAACCGTCCGATACAGACTTTCTGTAAAATCACCCGGGCTTATGTACTGACTGATCTGATCAAAGAGCCTGTCATCATCGATCATCCAGGTCAACAATGCTTTCTGTGAAGTAAGGATTCCGTCTTCCTTTTGCTTCTTCTCAGATCCCTCTGCCCGTTTCGGCCTTGCGACCGGTCTCGCCATTCCGGCATTCACAGCCATCTTTGCAACCATCTTCTCCAGACTTTCCCGGCTGACCCGGTATGCTGTTGCAACAGCTTCAATATAGTTGTTACGCTCCAGCTCATCTTCGAATTCAAGCAGTCTCCTCGACACTTTCTTGAAGAAATCCGTCTTGCCTTCCGGAGAATTCATATCATATTGTTTCTCCAGCATCTCCAGGCTGAACATGAATCCATTACGCGCCGCATGGATCCGCTTCTCATACTCTTCTGCTCCAAGGTTCTTAATGAATTCATCCGGATCTTTATATGGATCCATCCTTACAACTTTAGCAGAAATCCCGGCCTCCCGCAAGATCGGCACTGCGCGAAGCGCTGCTCTTGTACCGGCTTCATCACTGTCATAAGTCAGATAAACTTCCTGGACATAACGCTTGATCAAAGCTGCATGCCCTGCTGTCAATGCAGTTCCCAGTGAAGCTACCGCATTCGTAAATCCGGACTGATGGAGAGAGATCACATCCATATATCCTTCACAAAGAAGAAAGTATGGCTTTCTTGATGTTCTGGCACGGTTCAGACCATAAAGATTCCGGCTCTTATCAAAAACGACTGTCTCCGGTGAATTCAGATATTTCGGTTTCCCATCTCCCATCACACGGCCACCAAATCCGATCACACGGTTATTGACATCCATAATTGGAAACATCACACGATTCCAAAACTTGTCGTACACACCCTGACGTTCATCCGTGTTGATCAGTCCGGCCTGTCGAATCAGGTCTTCACTGTATCCCTTCTCTCTCAGATACTTATACAGATCATCACTGTATTTGTTCGAAAATCCCAGTCCAAACGCTGTGATCGTCTCATCTGAGAGTTCACGGTTCTTAAGATAACTGTAGGCCTGACTTCCACGCTCTGACTTCAGCTGTACGTAGAAATACTTTGCAGCCAGCTTATTCATCTCAAGAATCGTAGACTTTAAATCTGCTTTTTCCTTCGCTTCTTTCGAGTATTCCATCTCCGGAAGTTCGATTCCTGCTCTGTCCGCAAGAAACTTCACTGCTTCTACAAAAGAAAAATTCTCATATTCCATAAGAAATGTAAAAACATTCCCTCCCGCCCCACATCCAAAGCAGTAATACATCTGCTTCTGTCTGCTCACAGAAAAAGACGGTGATTTCTCATTATGGAACGGACATAATCCAAAATAAGAGCTGCCTTTCTTCTGCAGCCGGACATATCCAGAAATCACATCTACAATATCATTCCTTGATCTTACTTCTTCTATCAATTCTTCTGAGTAGTACATGAGTGCCTCCGCTTAATGTTTAAAGAATACTCTATTATATATATTCGACAAAACTCTTCTCTTTCCTTTTTATTTTTTTAATTTTCTTCTTTTTTTCTTTTCCAATATTATTTTCCAAACAGAACGGTTTTATATATTAGGGAAGGACTTTCCTAATATATAGAACAAAGAATGTGCCTCGGCACATTCTTGCGCCTGCGGCGGTCGCTTGCGACACCTACCTTGTACGCCGCAGTGCGCATCCTGAGCGGAGCGTTTTTTGTATATTAGGAAAGGACTTTCCTAATATATAAAAAAACCAAGAATACTTTGTTCTGTACTCTTGGTCTTATCTTACTGCGGAAGATGGGACTTGAACCCACACGATCGCATTGATCACAAGATCCTTAGTCTTGCTCGTCTGCCAGTTCCGACACTTCCGCATTCTGAAATATTTTTTGAAATGATGCGGAAGATGGGACTTGAACCCACACGATCGCATTGATCACAAGATCCTTAGTCTTGCTCGTCTGCCAGTTCCGACACTTCCGCAT
>ERZ772819.3507-NODE-3507-length-10963-cov-4.736707_pt1 | contig 10963 bp, 9 predicted proteins | sample MGYA00580860_ERZ772819 | MGnify/ENA primary metagenome ERZ772819 (study PRJEB29015, sample SAMEA2737683) | human gut metagenome | biome: human gut; feature: human-associated habitat; material: faeces | place: China | collected 2012 ...
CATCCCCTCGCCGCTGCCGGTGAAGCCGAGGTGTTCCTCGGTCGTGGCTTTCACGCTCACGCGCAAGACATCAATCTGGAGCTCGCGCGCGATGTTCGCGCGCATCTGCTCGCGGTACGGCGCGAGTTTAGGTGCCTGCGCCAAAATCGTCGCGTCAATGTTGACGACATCGTACCCCGCGGCGGCGAGGTGCAGCTTCACCCGCCGCAGCAGCTCTAAGCTCGAGATGCCAGCAAACTCGTCGGCGGAATCGGGAAAGAGCTTGCCGATATCGCCGAGCGCCGCCGCGCCGAGCAGCGCGTCCATCACGGCGTGGGTCAGTACGTCAGCGTCCGAATGGCCGAGCAGGCCCTTTTCGTAGGGGATCGTCACGCCGCCTAAAATCAGTGCGCGGCCCTCGGTCAGGCGGTGCACGTCGTAGCCGTGCCCGATGCGTAAATTCGTCATGGTATGGGTCCTTTCTTCAAGAAAAGGCAGAGGGGAAAGGTTCATTCCCCTCTGCGCTGTAAAATTGCCTCTGCGATCGCAAGGTCGACCGGCGTGGTGATCTTGATGTTTTCCTCGCTGCCCTCTGTCAAGTGGACTTCCTTGCCCAGCCGCTCCACAGCGGAGCAATCGTCCGTAATAGTCGCGCCGTCCGCAATCGCGGACTGGAGCGCCGCCTTCAAAAGGTCGGCGGCGAAGACCTGCGGCGTCTGCACGGCGAAGAGCGCGCTGCGATCGGGCGTGCGCTCGACGATGCCGTCGTGCGCGACCTTGATGGTGTCGCGCACCGGAACGGCGGGCGCGGCGGCGAGATAAACTCTTGCCGCGTCGAGCACTTCGTCGATGAGCTCGACGGTGACGAGCGGACGCGCACCGTCCTGCACGGCAAAAAATTCCGTCTCGGGCGAGGCCTCGAGCGCCGCGCGCAGCACGGACTCTGTCCGCGTTGCGCCGCCGACGATGACCTTTACGGGTTTTCTGAGGCCAAAGGTCTTGCAGAGCTCAGCATAAGGCAGCAGCTCGTCCTCCCGCGCAGCGATGACGATCTCGTCGATGCCCTCCACGCGGTCGATCGTGAGCAGTGTGCGCACAAGGACGGGGATGCCGTCAAGGGTTTGCAACAGCTTGTTCTCCCCGCCGTAGCGCGTGGAGCTTCCGGCGGCCGCAATCAGCGCGGCGCAGTACGGGTGAGTGCGCTTTTGGTGCTTGCCGAACATCTTTTGCAGCAGGCTCATGGACTCAATCGCTCTCCTTTAACAGCATCGCGGCGTTGACGCGCCCCTCAGCCTCGGGATACTCCACGTCTTCTGCCAGGACGATCTCTGATACGAGGATCTGCTTGGCAATGTGCAGCATCTTGCGCTCGCCGTTGGATAGTCCGCGCGTGCTGTCGCGATGCATCAGCGCCTTGATGACGGCGCTGACCTCGTCGAGATCGCCGCTTTTCAGGCGATCCATATTCTCGCGGTAGCGGTGGTTCCAGTTCGCCGTCATGTCGACGCCGAGCTTGGGAATGCGCGCGATGACCTCTTCGATCTCGCTTCTCGTCTTGATGGCGCGGATGCCGATGGCCGTGGAATTCTCGGTCGGGATCTTGAGCGTTAGCCCGGAAATGGGCATTTTGAAGACGTAAAAATCCATTGCTTTGCCGCTGATCTTTTCGCGGACAATGCTGTCGATCACACCGGCGCCGTGCATCGGGTGCACGACCTTATCTCCCACTTGAAACATTCTATGCCCACCTCCCTTCAGGCAGAATGCCAATCCGGCACTCGCCCCGGTTTTCCGTGCGATGGAAAAGAAAAACAACACAAACACACAAGAGGAAACAATTTCCCATACATAGTATAACGTACTTTGCCATCATTTTCAAGCGACTTTTGATGAAATATCGCATAAAAATGGAAACGAGGTGGATTTTCGAAAAAATGTGGGCTCCCCTTTTCAGGAGAGCCCCCGCGACGGAAGAACGATTTTTGCTTACTTATTGCTGCGGCGCCAGATGTGCATCTTCTCCGCGTCGGCGATGAGCTGCTCGCGGAAGTCGGGATGCGCGATGCCGATGAGCGCCTCGGCACGCTGCCAGGTCGAAAGGCCCTTGAGGTTGACCATGCCATACTCGGTGACGATGTAGTGCGTGCAGGAGCGCGGGTCGGTGCAGATGGAGCCGGGCGTCAGCGTGGGAACGATGCGGCTCTTGACCGTGCCGTCCTTGCCCGTGACGGTCGAGGACATGCAGATGAAGCTCTTGCCGCCCTTGGAGAGGTACGCGCCCATCGCAAAGTCGAGCTGGCCGCCCGTGCCGGAGATGTGCTTGATGCCCGCGGACTCGGCATTCACCTGACCGAACAGATCGCAGTCGATGGCGTTGTTGATGGAAATGAAGTTGTCGATCTGGGAGATGACAAACACGTCGTTCGTATAGTCGACCGGCGCACCCATGACCTCGGGATTGCGATCCATGTAGTCATAGAGCTTCTGCGTGCCGGCGGCGAAGGCAAAGACCTGACGGCCCTTGTCGAGCTGCTTGTGCTTGCCGGTGATCTTGCCGGCGAGGGCCATGTCGACAAAGCCGTCGACATACATTTCGGTGTGAACGGACAGGTCCTTGAGGTCAGACTGCGCGATCATCGAGCCGATGGTGTTGGGCATGCCGCCGATGCCGAGCTGGAGGCACGCGCCATTCGGGATCTCAGGCACGACAAGGTTGGCGACCGCGGTGTCGACCTCGGTGGGGGCGCCGCCCGCGCCGAGCTGCGCAACGGGAGGATTCTCCCCTTCCACAACCATGTCGACGTCCTTGATGTTGATCTCGCAGCCGGTGAGGCCGTAAACCCACGGCAGGTTCTTGTTGACTTCAACAATAACGGTTTTGGCAGTGTCGAGCATGTCGGCCAGGTGAGAGGACGCGAGCGCGTAGCTGAAGTTGCCATGCTTATCCATCGGCGTGACCTGGATCATCGCAACATCGACTGTGGCGTTGCCGTCGCGGTAGAAGCGCGGCAGCTCGCTGTAGCGCATGGGAATGAAATAGCCCATGCCCTTGGAGATGATCTTGCGGTCGATGCCGCTGCAATGCCAGGAGTTCCAGGTGAAGTGCTCACCGGCGTCCTCGGCCTTGCAGATCTCGGGCATCCACATCGTCACGCCGCCGCGGACCTTGACGTCCTTGAGCTCATTCTGGCGTGCGGCCAGAGCTTTGTCGAGCGTGTAGGGATGGTTGGTGCACCAGCCGTAGTCGACCCAGTCGCCGCTCTTGACGACCTTGACGGCTTCCGCGGCAGAGGTCAGCTTCTTCTGATAAAGCGCTGCGTAATCCATGGATAATTCCTCCTGTATGTATGTGAATTTGATTATCATTTCGGAACTATGTCGAAACTTTAACAATTATAGCATACCGATCGCCGTTTGCAAAGTCTTTCTTACGTGTCAGCGTAAAAAAGAACGTAAAAAAGAGACAGGCCGGAGCCTGTCTCTTTTCAGTTCGGGAAAATTACTCCTCGACAGGAGCCTCTTCCTCGCCGCTGAGCAGCGCGCGGATGCTGAGGGAGATCTTCTTCTTCTCCTCGTCGATGGCGGTGATCTTCGCGTCGACCATCTGGCCTTCGGACAGGACGTCGGAGGGCTTGTCGATGCGGCGGTCAGCGATCTGGGAGATATGGATCAGGCCGTCCACGCCGGGAACGACCTCAGCGAACGCGCCGAAGGTCATCAGCTTGACGATGCGGACGTTGGCAACGTCGCCGACCTTGTAGGTGTTCATGAACACATCCCAGGGGTTCTGGGTGCGATCCTTGACGCCGAGGGAAATCTTGCGCTTCTCGGGGTCGAAGGAGATGACATACACGTCGAGGTGATCGCCGATGGAGACGACCTCGGCGGGGTTCTTGATGCGGCTCCAGCTCAGCTCGGAGATGTGAACCATGCCGTCCACGCCGCCGATGTCGACGAACACGCCGTAAGAGGTCATGGACTTGACAACGCCGTCATAGTGCTTGCCGACCTCGATGCCTTCCCAGATGGCGGCCTGAGCAGCCTGACGCTCCTCGTTCAGCACGGACTTGATGGAGCCGACGACGCGGCGGCGGGCACGGTTGACCTCGGTCACACGGAGCTTGACCTTCTGCTTGACCATCTGGCCAAGGTCGGAGTCCTTGGGCATGCCGCTCTGAGAAGCGGGCACGAACACGCGCACGCCCTTGACAGAAACGACGATGCCGCCCTTGTTCACTTCGGTCACGGTGCCTTCGAGAACGGTCTTGTCCTCAACGGCGGTCTCAATGTCTTCCCAGAGCTTGACAGCGTCGAGACGCTTCTTGGAGAGGGTGGCGTAGCCTTCCACGTCGTTGACGCGGACAACGTAAGCCTCGATCTCGTCGCCGACCTTGACGACGTCCTCGGGCTTGACGTCGGGGTCGCTGCTCAGCTCAGAAACAGGGATATAGCCTGCCTGCTTGCAGCCGACGTCGACCTGGATCTCGGTCGTGCCGATGGCGGTCACGATACCGGTCACCTTATCTCCTGTATTTAGAGTCTTGAAAGATTTTTCAAGCAGTTCTTCAAAGGATTCGCTGGTTTCAGGGGCAGTGGTGTTGATGTTTTCTTCCGTCATTGTTGTTAATACCTCCATAATGATACTCGCAGGAGTAGATGCGCCGGCTGTCAGTCCCGCCACACGGCATCCGGAAAAGAATTCCGGTGAGAGCTCGTCTGCGGATTCGATCTGGAGGACTTTTCCGCAGTTCTCTCTGCAAATCTCGGTCAAATGCCTTGTGTTGGCGCTTCTTCGGTCGCCCACAACCACCATCGCGTCTACCTTGGCGGAAAGTTCTGCTGCCTCAGTTTGACGTTTCTGCGTAGCATTGCATATTGTATCATTGATTTTCAGATTTGTACACTGTTTTTTTAGAAATTTCACGCAACTTTCCCAAAGCGCACGAATGCAGGTCGTTTGCGCCAGCATGATACTGGGTAAATGGGCAAAATCGGGGTGTTCCTGCAAGTATTTTTGCGCTTCCTGCACATTTTCAAAAATCAGCGGGTCGCTGCACCATCCTGCGATGCCCTGCACCTCGGGATGATGGCGCTCACCGATCAGGATGACGCGGCGTCCCTCGTGCTCTGCCTCCTGTGCAAGCTTTCGGATGCGCTCGACATGCGGGCACACGGCGCTCACGACCTCTGCCCCGCGCTCTCGCAGCGCATCAAGCGTCGCTCTCGACTCGCCGTGGGCGCGGATGAGCACGGTCTCCCCCGCCTTTGCCTGGTCGGGCGACATGATGAGGCGCATGCCAAGGTCTTCGATCTCGCGCACGACGCCCGCGTTGTGTACGATGCTGCCGAGCATCGCGCCGCCGCGCGCTTTTGCCGTTTCGCGCGCAAGGTTGACCGCGCGCTCCACGCCATAGCAGAAGCCCGCGGTCTCAGCTAAGATGACCTTCACAGCGGCGCGCCTCCCACCTGCTGGCCGCCGAGCGCGTAGGCCTGACGCAGCATTTCGTCGGCGATGGCCTGCAATTCTTCGGACGTGCCGCGGCGGCCCGTGACCTCAGGCACATACGGCTCGCCGAAGATGATGCGCGTTTTATGGAAGGGCTTTTTCTGCCCGTCGCAGAACACCGGCACGAGCGTCGCACCCGTGCGCACGCCGATCATCGCGATGCCCGCGTGCGCGTGCGCGGGGAGTCCGTCGTGATAGCCGACGCCGCCCCGGATCGTCGTCCCCTCGGGGAAGATCAGAAGATTCTCACCCTTGTGGAGCACCTGCATCGCGGTCTTGATGGACTGGATATCCTTGCCGTCGCGCTGGACGGGAAATGCGCCGAGCGTGCGGATGAGCCACGCGAGCGCGCGGTTGTCGAAGAGCTCGGCCTTGGCCATAAAGTGCAGATGGTAGTCGAGCGGCAGGCACAGGCCGATGAGCACGGGGTCTAAGTCTGTTGAATGGTTCGGGCACAGAAGGACACTGTGCTTCGGAAGATTTTCAAGCCCCTTGACGTCCACGCGGTAGATCCACAGCAGCACCCGACCGATGATCCAGATAAACGCAAAAAAGATACGGTGCATCATTTCAATTTCTCCTGAATGAGGCTCAGCAGCGCCTGCTCGCTCTCTTCAAAGCTGAGCTTCGACGTGTCGAGCCGCACGGCATCCTCTGCCTCGCGCAGCGGGGCGATGTCGCGGTGCATGTCCTGATAGTCGCGCTCGTTGATCTCGCGCAGTACCTCTTCATACGCCTTGGGCGTGCCGCGCTCGGAGAGCTCGAGGCAGCGGCGGCGCGCGCGCTCCTCGGCCGAAGCCGTCAGGTAAATTTTGAGGTCGGCATCCGGCAGAACGACTGTGCCGATGTCGCGCCCGTCCATGATGACGCTTCTCTTGCGCGCGATGTCGCGCTGCATCTCGAGTAAGTACGCGCGTACGCACGGCAGCGCCGAGACGTTCGAGGCGTACATCGAAATTTCCGGCAGGCGAATTTCGGTGCTGACGTCCTTGCCGTCAAGCAGCATTTTCTGTCCGCTATTCTCGTCAAATGCCATGTCGATCTGAATTTCTTTCAGCAGCGGCGCGATTTGAGATTCGTCCTTTGCGTCCAGTCCGCGCGAAAACGCCGCGTAGCCGATGGTGCGGTAAATCGCGCCCGTGTCGACATGCAGAATGTTCAATTTCTTGGCGACGGCCTTGGCGAGCGTACTCTTGCCCGCGCCGCCGGGGCCGTCAATGGCAATGGAAAAATGCTTTTTCATCTGTTTGATTCTTCCCTCTTACAATAAATATGTGCTTACTGCGTCAGCAGTGCGTCCGCGGCAGCCTCGCCCGCGGCCTTGCCGGTCGCCCAGGCGATTTGCAGATTGTAGCCGCCCGTGTAGGCGTCTACGTCGATGATCTCGCCGGCAAAGTACAGGCCGCCGATCTTTTTCGACGCCATGGTCTTCGGATCGATCTCCCCCACCTTGACGCCGCCGGAGGTGATGATCGCGTTTTCGACCGGCATCGGCGCGCTGACATTGACCGTCCAGCGCTTTAAGAGCGTGCGGATGGTCTCGCGCTGGGCGCGCGTGATGTCGTGCACCTTTTCGTGCGGAGGGATGCCCGAGCGGTCGATGAATTCGTCAATCATCTTCTGCGGCAGAAGCGCGCCGAGCACGTTGCAGTAGTCGCTGTTTGCGTGCTTTTCAAAATCCGACAGCAGGCGCTTGTCGAGCATTTGCTCGTCGAGCGCGGGCTTGAGGTCGATCTCCAGTCGGTACTGCTTTTTGTCGAAATGCCGCATGTGCGCGCTGGCCGACAGGATGAGCGGCCCGCTCACGCCGAAGTGCGTGAACAGCATTTCGCCGAAATCCGAGTGGATCTTTTTGTTGTTTTCGTATACCGTCAGCGCAACGTTGCGCAGGCTCAGCCCTTGCAGCACCGCGCATTCGCGTGCCTCGAGCGGCACGAGTGAGCCGCGCAGCGGCGTGACTGTGTGGCCGAGCGCTTCCGCCATGCGGAAGCCGTCGCCCGTCGAGCCCGTCGCGGGATAGGACAGCCCGCCCGTCGCCAGAATGACGGCGGAGGCGGTGTAGTCCTCTTTTTCGCTCTTGACGGCGGCGACATGGCCGTCTTCGACCGAAATACCGAGCGCGCGGTCGCGCACGAGCTTGACGTGCAGACGCTTGAGCTCGCGCTCAAGCGCCGCTGTGATGTCGAATGACCGGTCGGACACGGGAAACACGCGCTTGCCGCGCTCGACCTTGAGCGGCACACCGAGCCCCTCGAAAAAATCGATGGCGTCGTGCCCGTCGAAGCGGGAAAACACGGAGTATAAAAACCGCGGGTTCTGCGGCACGTGGGCGAGCAGCTCTTCGCAGGTGCTGTCGTTCGTCACGTTGCAGCGGCCCTTGCCGGTGATGTTCACCTTTTTGCCGAGGCGCTCGTTTGGATCGAGCAGCGTCACGTGCGCACCCTTGTGCGCGGCGCAGATTGCGGCCATCATGCCGCCCGCGCCGCCGCCGATGACAACGATCGCCTTATTCATCTTCGATCTTGCCGAAAATGTCGAAGCGCTCCCAGATGTGCTCGAGTTCGGAGAACGTCGCGGAGATGTCTGCGCCCTTCTTGTTGGCCACGGCCAGAATGAGTGCGTTGAGCATGCTCATGGGCGCCGCCAGCGAGTCGACGAACGAGATCATCTCGCTGCGCACGAGCAGCGAATTGCTGGACATCTGGTTGATGGGCGACATCTCGCTGTCCGTCACGCCGACGATCGTCGCGCCGCGGTCGCGCGCAAACTGGATGGTCTTGAGCGCAAGCTCACTGTAGCGCGGAAAGCAGATACCGATGACCACATCGTCTTTGGAGACGCGGAAGAGCTGGTCGAACGAGCCGGCCGCGCCGCCGTTGACCAGAGTGACGTTGTCGAAGATCAGGCGGAAGTAGAAGTTTAAGTACCCTGCCAGAAACGAGGACGAACGGAAGCCCACGATGTAGATGCGGCGCGCGCCGATGATCGTGTCGACCACGCGCTCAAATTCCGCGCCGTCGGTCTGGTCGATGGCCATGCGGATCTTCTCCATGTCGCGCTGCAGGACGTTCGTCATCAGATCGGACCCTGCGAGCTCGCCGTCCGACGCCTGAATGCGCTGGATGCTCGTGAGCTTGCCGCGAATCATCTCCTGCAATGCACGCTGCATGCTCGGATACCCCTCGTAGCCGAGCTGGGTGGCAAAGCGCACGACGGTCGACTCGCTGACCTGCACGGTCTTGCCGAGCTTGCTGGCCGTCATAAACGCGGCCTTATCGTAGTTTTCCAGAATGAAGCGGGCGATGAGCTTCTGCCCCTTGGAAAAGCTGCTCATGTTCTTTTCGATATTATGTAAGATATTCTTCGTCATAAAATCGTCCTCTGTTACTTTGATTTTGTTGCATGGAGCTCTTGCTCCGTTAGATCGCGCCACACGCCGACGGGAAGAGCCCCGAGTTTGAGCGCGTGCTCCTGCACGCGCTTTAGGCGCTTGACGTGTAATCCGGCGGCGGCGCACATGCGCCGGATCTGCCGGTTTTTTCCTTCATGGATGGTGATGGAGAGAACGGCGGTGTCCCTCCCCTGCCGCAGCACGCGCACCTGCGCGGGCCGGATGGGCTCGCCGTCGAGCTGTGTCATGGAAGCGAGCGCTTCTGCCGCTCCCCTGACCTCGCCCGCGACGCTGACCTCGTAGACCTTGTTGACCTCGTAGCGCGGGTGCAGAAGATGCTGCATCCATTCGCCGTCGTTCGTCAAAAGCAGCAGTCCCTCGGAGTCGAGGTCGAGCCGCCCGACGGGATAGACGCGCGCGCCGCAGTCTCTGACGAGCTCGGCGACGGTCTTTCGCCCTTTTTCGTCAGAGAGCGTGCAGACATAGCCGCGCGGCTTGTTGAGCATCAGGTAGCGCTTCTGTCCCTCCTGTGTGAGCGGCCTGCCGTCGACGGTAATTTCGTCGACTTCGGGGTCGGCCTTCTGCCCGAGAAGCGCAGTCTTGCCGTTCACGTGCACGCGTCCCGCGGCGATACACTGCTCGGCGGTGCGACGGGAGCAGAGCCCCGATTCGGCGATGAGCTTTTGAATTCTTGCTTCGGCCAGGTCGATCCCTCCTTTACTTTGCCGACAGAAATTGCCAGAGCTTTTCCGCCAGCGACTTATTTTTGCTTGTTTTGCTCGTTGCTTCCTGCGCCTGTACGCTGCGCGCGCTGACAAGGTCAACTCTTCCGACCTCAGTCTCGCCGCAGGAGATGACGAGCGTGCCGAACGTTTGTCCCTTCCGCACGGGGGCGGAGACGGTTTGCGGCAGCTCGGCGCGCACGCTCAATGCTTCATTTTCCGCGGTGGGATAGCGGAAGCTCTCCGCCGCCACGGCGGACACACTCTGCCCGTCGACGCTTACGCTGCCGTAGGCCTCGCCTTTTTTCGCACCGCTTGAGAGCGCATACGCCGAAAAGCCGTAGTCGTAGAGTGCCGCGTGATCCGCCCAATCGCTGCCGTCGTGCAGCGTGACGGCGATCATGCGCATCCCGCCGCGCTCGGCACAGGTGACGAGTGTGCGCCCTGCGTCGCCGGTGTAGCCGGTCTTGAGACCGACGCAGCCGGAGTACGACGCGAGCAGCTTATTGTGGTTCGTCATCGTGCGCGTGCCGACGCTCGCCGTGCGCGTCGAGACGATGCGCGCGAACGTCGGATTCTGCATGGCGTAGGCCGCAAGGCGCGCCATATCGAGGGCACAGGAGCTGTGCCCCATTTCGTCGAGACCGCTCGGGTTGGCAAATGACGTGTGCTCCATGCCGAGGGCTTTCGCCTTTTCGTTCATCCATCGGACAAACTGCGCGCTGCCGCCGCTCCCGCCGCAGTGGGCGGCGATACACTCCGCCGCGTCGTTGCCGGACGGCAGCATCAGACCGTAGAGAAGTTCCTCCATCGTGAGCGTTTCGCCCTCGAGAAGGTACATCGACGAGCCCTCGCGCAAGTGCTCGCGTTTGACCGTGACCTTCTCCGTGAGTTCGCTGTGCTCCAGCGCGACTAAGCAGGTCATGATCTTCGTCGTGCTCGCGATGCTGCGCTCCTGCGTTTCATTGCGCGACGCCAGCACCCGCCCGCTGCCCGCCTCCATCAAAATGAACGCGGCGGCGGCAGTTTCAGGCGCGGCAGCCTGACAGGTCAAACTGCTTGACAGACAGGAAACAGCAAGGAAAACGGCAAATACGCATCGGGCAAAACGCGGCATGGGATCACTCCTTCGTTCGGAATGCCCCTATTATGCCCGAAATCAGTAGATATCTTTCTCTTCTCTCTTCTTGTCCACGAAATTCTGCACGCGGTCGAGCACTTCCGGCACAAGATCAAGCACGCGGTCGACCGTTGCCGCCGCAGGGATGGCCACGGGCATCACGCGCGTCAGACCGTCCTTGACGACGAGGAACGCGACGGGGTCGACCTTGACGCCCGCACCTGCGCCGCCGCCGAAGTGTGCGG
>ERZ772819.3510-NODE-3510-length-10953-cov-4.286933_pt1 | contig 10953 bp, 8 predicted proteins | sample MGYA00580860_ERZ772819 | MGnify/ENA primary metagenome ERZ772819 (study PRJEB29015, sample SAMEA2737683) | human gut metagenome | biome: human gut; feature: human-associated habitat; material: faeces | place: China | collected 2012 ...
ACCCTCGGCAATGATGCCGGCATCTATGGTGCTGTGCGGCTCATCGTGGGAGAATAAAACCTGATATTTCATGGCCCCATGCCTGCACATAATTTTCAAAGTGTAGTCCCGACGGGAATTTCAATGCTTTTCCTGCAAAGATATCTGTTGTAGTAGAAAGACTGGCTGCTATGATCCATCCAAGTAACATGAATGTAAATGCCACCCATAAAATTACAATAATATATCCAGGAGCGAGCGCCATTTCATGTTTCCAGTCAATTTTCTTTTTCACTTTTATTTTTTTCTCTTTTGCCATCTTGCGTCTCCTCCTTTCTAAAATTCTAAGTCATCCTCTTTAATCAGTTTATTACAGATTGTAAAAATAACTACAATACAGATGCACAAGATAATACCAATCGCTGCTCCATATCCTGCATTTCTTTCTGTAACTGCATTTCCGGCTCCAAATGTCTGCATGTACATGTACTGTACCGGGACAATAGTTGCCTCATCTGCTGTTACGGTTGAGAACATCTGAGACCACACAAAGAATGCCGCTGTACTTACTGACCACATCGTAATGTTCGTCTTAAATACTCCTTTTAATAAAGGAAGTGTCATATGCTGGAATTGCTGTGGCCTGTTGGCACCATCAATGGTTGCCGCTTCATATAGCTCCGGACTGATTCTCTCAATTCCACTCATCCAGATCAGCATGTGATATCCAATCATTCCAAAGCAATATGCAAATAACAATGCTCCGAATTTGTGATCTGTATCCAGCCATGCTGTCTCTGCCAGTTTATGCATACCGACCGCATCAAGAATAGATTTTAGTAATCCGAACTTAGAACTATATACATACTGTAACCACATAGTTGCAAGGGCTACTGCACTTACAAGGTTCGGAAGATAGATTACCGCACGAAAGAATTTCTTACCGCGGATTCCACTTGTCAGGATAACTCCAAACAGCAGAGAAACAGAAAGTACAATTGCTCCACCGATTGCCCAGATTTTAAACAGGTTCAGCATAGACTTTCTAAAAATTGCAGTTGCAAATAATTTCTCATAGTTCTGTATACCTACAAATGTCCACAAATCTGTTGTGTCTGTAACGGAATCAATTTTGAAGAAACTCATCATAATCGTCCGGACGATCGGGTATAAAAAAACAATGAGGAAGATGATAACTGCCGGCGCCAGGAAGCCTACGATCATTTTCTTATTATTTTTCATCTCATTTCCTCCTTCTCGCATAATCTCAGCCATCTGCCTCATTCTTTTTTCAGATGTCCTGCGACCGTTTTCTTAAAAGAAATATGGCGGCGATGCCATAACCGCCCCGCCACCATATTATAATATGCATCTTATTTGATTATCTCAAATGACTTATTTTCCTGCTGCTTTTTTCATTGCAGAAATGAATCCTGCTGCATCTAATTTACCAGCTGCGAGCTCAAGTGCGCTTGTCTTTAATGTACCAGTCAGGTCATTGTTGCTCTCTGCGCCTGCTGCCCAGTCATAGTATGTTGTTGTTGCATCAAATCCAGCTTTTACTTCTGCAAGCTCTGTTGGCCATGCATCAGAATTTGCTTTGTCAGTTGGGATACAAAGAGCTTCTGTTGTCATCTCTTTGTCATAATCACCTGATGTGATATAAGTGATCAGCTCAAATGCTTCGTCAGCCATCTTGGAATCTTTATTGATTGCAAATACCTGATTAGCAATGTTGTTAGCTGTATTGTCATCTGTTCCGTTCGGAACTGATGGATAGTTGAAATATCCCCACTCAAGATCCTCAGCTACAGAAGCTTTTGCTTCATTTGGAAGCCATGATCCGCAGATAACGATTGCTGCATCTCCAGGAGCAAATTCCTGATTCTGTCCTGCCGGATATACATTTGTCGCAATGTTCTTTGAGAAGTAACCTTTTTTAGCGAAATCTGCAAAGCTCTGAGCTGCTGCAAGAACTCTCTCATCATCCCATGTTACGTTCTGACCATTTACTTCTTCTCCGGTTACAAGAGATTTTACTCCATCCTGTCCAATATATCTTGCAAGATGATATCCGATAAATGATGTCATATAAGCATCGTCTGCTGTGATTGGTGTAATACCAGCGTCTTTTAATTTAGCGCATGCTGCATCTAACTCATCCCATGTTGTAGGAACTTCTTTGATACCAGCTTTATCAAATAATGTCTTATTGTAAAAGAATCCGAAGATTGATGGCTGATATGGGATTGAATGGAGTGTTCCATCCTCATATGCTGCACGTGCAATTTTGAATAATGTCTCGTTTCCGTGCTCTGACTCGTAATCTTTTGCCACATCCTCGAGATCTAACAGATATTTTCCCCAAGATCCGTTTACACGGTTTACATCTTCATCGAACAGGTCGATGTTCTGCTTTGCATCGAGTGCAGGCTGAAGACCTTCACGCTGTCCGGAACGTCCCTTGAACTGAACGTCTACTTCTACACCTGTATCTTCTGTATACTTTGCAATCGCATCCTGGATTACTTTCGCCTGTGGCTCATCTTTACTCCACATAGCCCAGTATACAAGTTTCTTGCCATCTCCTCCAGATGACTTGGAATCGTTGGAACTTCCGCCACATCCAACTAACATGGTCGCAACCATTGCCGCACATAAAAGTGCACTGATTACTTTCTTTTTCATTCTTTTTCCTCCTATACCATTTTGGTAAATCGTTTTTAGTAATTTTGCAATTACTCTTTTTCCGTTGGATTCATTATGTCACAATTTTGCACAATAATCTTTATCCTAAAGTTTCATTAATTTGCACAATCTGCTCTAAAATGCTATTTTCAGCAAAATAATGGGCTGTTTTTTGTACACATTGTATAAATTAATATTTTCACAATCTTGTTATTTATTCTACATTACACAAATCATTAAGACCTATTACAGTTTTTCATCTGATTATTTTATCCCTGATTCTTTATATCAGAGATAATGCTGCTTCATCTCCCACCAAAATAACATCATTATGCATCTGAAGGATTGATGCCGGCACACCTGGAATTACCGGTCCGAAAAATGCTTTCTTTACAATCTCTGCTTTGTCTTCCCCACTTACTACAACAAGAATCTTCTTTGCCTGCATAATTGTCTTTATCCCCATGGTATATGCCTGTCTTGGAACATCCGCCGCCGAAGCAAAAAATCTTTTATTTGCCTCAATAGTACTCTCCTGAAGGTCCACACAATGTGTCCCCGTCTCAAATGCCTGTCCTGGCTCATTAAATCCAATATGTCCATTATGTCCCATTCCAAGAAGCTGAAGATCTACGCCTCCAAGGCTTCTGATCAGTTCCTCATAACGTTCACATTCTTTTTTACTGTCTGGTTCCATTCCATTGGGCAAATGTGTGTGTCTCTCCTGAATATTCACCTGATCGAACAGATGCTGGTGCATGAAGTAATAATAACTCTGATCATTGGTTCCCGGCAGTCCTTTATATTCGTCCAGATTGACACTTGTCACCTCTGAAAAATCCAAGTCTCCTTTTTTGTACCAGTCTACCAGCTGACTGTAAGTTCCTATTGGCGTAGAGCCAGTTGCCAGTCCAAGTACACTGTTTGGTTTCAAAATGATCTGCGCAGAAATTATATTGGCTGCCTTTCTGCTCATATCCTTGTAATCTTTTGCTCTGTACACTCTCATAACATTTCCTCCATTTTTTTATAGACACTTTTTTAATTCACTTTAAAATTATAGTAGTGCGGCAAATGCCCTTTTTCCCCGTACACTTTTTCGTGAAGGCTCTCCCAGATTGACTGGATATCGCTATCTCCTTCCCGGATATCTGACACATCAATTCCATCGCCGTCATTCAGCAAATGATACGCCTCTTCATTTCTTTCTAATTTTTCAAGTGCTGCCACATAATAATATTGAATTCGTCCGTTCTTCTGATTTTCTGCGGTCTGTTTTTTATATTCTTCATCAATTTCCTTGTAAGCCCCACATTTTTCCAGAATCTTAAACCCTTCCTTCTGATAAGATAGTCTCTCTCTTTGAAGCGCCATTCCTTCCATAATAAACTGTTTTGCCTTCTCAGGATCCGATTTCAGATACAGACACGCCAGTCCATGATATGCCCATGCATTGGATGTAAGATCAACAGATCTTGCAAATTCGTCTCTTGCATCTTCATTTCTTCCTGCAATCAGATAGCTGATACCAAGCTGATAATGTGCATACCAGTTCGCGGCATTCGGTGCATCTTTTCTGACTGTTTTCTCTTCCAGATATGCCAGGAATTTCTCTCCATTCCAGAACTCGTCCGGCTCATCTTCTGGATTTGGCATATGTAGAATGCCTGTTTCAAAGAAATGTTTCCACTTCTTTAATGTTTCTGACTGATTCACAAATTCCAGATGTCCAGTTCTTTTTGTTTTTGGTGCAAATGTTCCATATCCGCTTCCTGCCTGGACTAGCTTTGCCTGCTTCTTTGCAAGTCCTTTTGTCTCTTCCAGACGTTTCTCAAGTTTCTCAATCTCCTGATTTGCCTTCAGTTCCTCTGTCACCTTCTCATAACGCCATTCATGGGACTGTTCACATGCACCTGCACCAAGATCCACTGCTCCGTAGCGTTCCATCCATTCCCATGCAGTGTGTGGTGCCATCGGAATACAGCCATACTGTGTCTTTCCAAGTCCTGCCTGGATCTCCACATAACGTCCTGCATCATCTGTCAGGAACTCCTGCCAGCGGTCAGAAGCATCAATATTTCCCCATGAAAATAGCTTTCTTCCCTGTAGTCTTGGTGTTGAAAATTGTAAAAGTCCATATCCATCTGGCGCAATATTGGCAATATATTTGGGTTCTTCTTTCGGAATATGGAAGAAATAATCTATACTGGTCGGAATCTTCTTATAATCTGTTACATCAATTCCATTAACAAACGGAATCTCTACTTTAAAACCATTCGTCCCTACCGCTGTAAATGCTTCCTTTGCCGGTACGACAAGGCGTCCCCCTTCATACTCCGGTACTGCCATGTTACTCCACCAGTACATCGGAATAACCTGATTGCTGTCATTAACAATTCTCATTCTGCAGTTCAGATACGGACAAGCCTCCTCCAGCCAGAAATCCATCTGCCAGATAACTCCCCGGATTCGCTCATATTCATACATACGAAGTACCGGATCACCTTCATCTGTCTGCGTCTTTGCTACATAAAGCGGCTCCGTCGTCAATGGATTATGGCCGATAATTCCAAGATTCCACTCGACACCTCCGGAAAACCATGCATTTCTAATAGCAAGGTTGCTAAATCTGAGCACATCATTCGTGTAAAGAAGATTCTTTCCTGTTTTCTTATCCCACAGCTCCCACAATCTTCCACCATATTCCGTAAGAAATACTGCCTTCAAATACTCGTTTTCCAGAACCGCCGTCTTTACATCTTTCTCATGCAGCTCTCTTGTATATCCATTAAGCTGACGATATGGAAACGCACTATTTACTTTGCCATATCCTTCATAAATCTCATCATCCTCGTCCAGATCAAACACAAGCGAATTCTGAGTTGTCAGTTCCCCAAAAAGATCCGGTACTGAAGACTCCTCCCCCAGTTCTGCAACTTTCATACGCTTCGTCTCAAATACTAGCCTTGTCATAATATACCTCCCACTTCTTATAATTTTATCCCTCAACAGGCCTTCTAGCATGCACTTTCAAGATGTCTTTAGCATCTCTTTCACTTTTTTCTATTGATATAATAAAATTTTCTCTATCATATCTTCCATCATGGCATAGAACGATTGTATAATCTTTACACAATCTACACCTTTTTTTGCCATATCTGCGTCAACATACACAAAATCATAGCAGTATGCAAAACAAATCCATATGGAGACAGAATTCCAGATATATAAAAATGCCGCTATCTGCTGCGCCACTTATATTCACATGATTATGTAAACTCACCTGCAAGCAGGTTCAAACAGTACATAATCATGTGAGCTATGCTCGCAGATATAACGGCATTTTCATAATTATCTGAGAATCTCTGTCTCCATCTAAATCTGTAATGTTGCTCACTACTATAATTTAACTAACTCTCAAGTTATTAAATAATATTTTTTACTTAGCATCACCTACAAAATCCGTCACTGACACTTCCTCCGAATCTTTGATAACTCAATTTTTTTCAATTTACTTTCTGAATCTTGTTCTAAAGCGACGCAGCAGATATCGATATTTATACATATCTGAAATCCTGCCTCGAATAATTCACTATATTATAACAACAAATTTTATTACACAGCCTGGAACTGACTGTTATACAACTTATTATAAAATCCTCCTTGTGCCAGCAGTTCTTCGTGTGTTCCCTGCTCGATGATTTTTCCGTCTTTCATAACGAGAATAAGGGATGCATTCCGGATTGTAGAAAGCCGGTGTGCTACGATAAAGCTTGTACGTCCCTTCATTAATTTGTCAAATGCTTCCTGAATCTGCTGCTCTGTTCTTGTATCAATACTTGATGTGGCCTCATCAAGTATCAGCATTGGCGGCAGACAGAGCATAACTCTTGTAATACATAGAAGTTGCTTCTGTCCCTGGCTGATACTGTCTTCATGAAGCACTGTATCCAATCCTTTTGGAAGACGCTCGATAAATTCCCAGCTATGTGCTTCTTTTGCTACACGGATAATGTCTTCATCTGTGGCATCTGGTTTTCCAAATGCGATATTTTCCCGGACTGTTCCATCTTTGATCCAAGTCTCCTGTAGCACCATTCCATAGGAACTGCGAAGTGCATGGCGGCTGAGTCCGTCAATTGACTTGCCGTCAATTTTAATGTTTCCTTGATTCACATCATAAAAGCGCATCAGCAGATTGATAAATGTCGTTTTTCCACAGCCGGTCGGTCCTACAATGGCAATCCGCATGCCGGGATCTACTTCCAGATTAAAATCTTCAATCAGGCGGTGATTCTTATCATAACTGAAGTCTACATGGCTGATGGACACATTTCCTTTCACTTCGTTGATTGTTCCTTCCACGTCTGGGGATTCTTCTTCTTCCTCCAGAAGATCAAAAATACGGTTCGCACACGCCAGCGCATTTTGCATCTCTGTAATGACAGAACTAATGTCATTGAACGGTTTCATATACTGGTTCGCATAAGATAACAACACGGACAGACCTCCAACTGTCAGAGCTCCGCCTGGTATCATAAATGCTCCTACAAGAGCAACACCTGCATAGATAACATTATTTACGAAACGCGTAGACGGGTTTGTCAGACTGCTGTAGAAAACTGCTTTCTGACTGTATTTTTGTAAATCTGCATTGATCTGTGCAAATCGCTCTGACGCTTTTTCTTCATATCCGAATGCTTTGACTACTTTTTGGTTTCCAATCATTTCATCAATGAGTGCCGTCTGATTTCCTCGAGTCTCACTTTGCTTATGAAACATTTCAAATGATCTGGAAGAAATAAATCTGGCAATTAAGAAACTCATTGGTGTCAGCACAATGACCAGAAGTGTGATCCAGAAATTCTTGGAAAACATAAAAATCAAAGTTACAACAATCGTTACAATTCCGGAAAACAACTGGGTAAATCCAAGTAAGATTCCATCAGACAAAATATCTGTATCTGCGATGATCCGGCTTACAATATCTCCGGAACTGTGACGGTCCAGATAAGACAGGGGCAACCGCTGAATATGACGGATTGCCTGGGAACGGATATCCTGTACAATATGATAAGTCATATGATTATTGATCATGTTCATGAGCCATGTTGCCAGCGCTGATATTGCCACTAATACAAGAATTTCTCTTAAGAGTACCCACATAGCATCAAATTGAACCTGATGCTCTGCAACAATCTGATCAATGGCATCTCCGAACAGGATCGGCACATATAATTGTAATATTACTGAAACGGTTGCAAGCAACACGCTCAGCACAAGAAATATTTTATATTTTCCAATGAATTTTAAAATCTTCTTCATCTTCTATGCCTCTCCTTTCTCATCATAATTTATTTTTTCTCTTAATTTTTCTTCCGGGAATTGTGAATAATAAATTTCCTGGTAAACTTCACAATTTTTCATCAGTTCTTCATGCGTTCCCTGTCCAGCCAATTCTCCATTTCCAAGAACAAGTATTTTATCTGCCTGCTTAATTCCAGCTACACGCTGAGATACAAGAAATGTTGTCATCTTGCCTTCCAGACCATGGATTGCTTTTCGAAGCGCTGCATCTGTTGCAAAATCAAGAGCGCTCGCACTATCATCTAAAATTAATATCTCCGGTTTCTTAACTAAGGCTCTTGCAATGGTAAGCCTCTGTTTCTGTCCACCAGACAGATTACGTCCATTCTGCTCCAACTGGAAATCCAGCTTTCCCATCTTTCCTTCTACCACTTCTTTTGCCTGGGCAATTTCAATTGCTTTCCAGATGTCCTCATCTGTGGCGTTCTCGTCACCCCATTTCAGATTGTCACGGATGCTTCCCTGGAACAGTACACTTCTCTGCTGAACAATTCCGACTTTCTCACCGATAGATTTTCTTGTGTATTCTGTAACATTTTCTCCGTCCATATAGACCTGTCCGTCCTGCGGATCGTAGAATCTTGGGATCAAAGATACCAGTGTTGATTTACCACTTCCGGTTCCTCCGATAATACCAATCGTTTCTCCCGGCATCGCCTGGAAACTGATATCCTTAAGACTCGGTGCTCCCGCGCCCGCATAAGTAAATGTGACATGATCAAATTTAACTGCAGGTGTATGATTCTGCTTTTTCTCTTTCTGACGCATCTCATCGTTTACATATGTCATACTGGACTTCACTGCCAAAATTCCTGCCACACGGTCTGCGCACGCCATTGATTTGTTCAATGTAATGATCAGTGATGCTAATTTGATCAATTCAACAATTATCTGAAGCATATAGTTGTAAAGAGCAACCACTTCACCTTGCTGCATATTTCCCATATTAACCTGAATACCAGCGCGGTCAATCAAAATAACTGTTGCAATATTAATCAACACATAAGTCACTGGATTTAAAAGTGCTGAAATCCTTCCGACAAAAAGGTTCAATCTCGTCAGTTCCCGGCTGCTGTCTTCAAATTCTTCTACAGATTGATCTTCCCTGCAAAATGCACGGATCACACGGACACCTGTTAAATTTTCTCTTGTCAGTCCTGTCACCTGGTCCAGTCCATTTTGCACTTTCTTAAATAATGGAATGCTGACCAGCATAATGGAAAATACAACAACGAACAATATCGGAATCGCAATCACAAATATCCATGCACATTTTACATTGATTGTAAATGCCATGACCATGGAGCCAAGTACGACAAATGGACTTCGAAGCAGAAGTCTCAGACCCAGATTCAATCCATTCTGAACCTGATTCACATCATCTGTCAAACGTGTGATCAAGGTATCAGTTCCCATGGTATCTAATTCTGTAAATGACAATGACTGAATATGATCAAACATTGCCTGTCTTAATTTTGCCGCGAATCCACAGCTTGCCTTCGCCGCAAAAAACTGTGCGGTGAAACTGCAGGCAAGTCCGACTCCCGCCATTAAGATCAATACAAAAAACATCTGAACCACATAACTTCGGTTATCCTGTGCGACACCGACATCAATAATCTGTGCCACAACTACCGGAACTAAAAGGTCAAAAACAACCTCCAGAAGCTTAAAAAGCGGTGCCAGAATACTTTCTTTTTTGTACTCTTTTAGATAAACTGCCAAACTTTTCATGTCTCTATTTTCCTCTCTCTTCCTGTTTCACGAATCTATGCCTATTATAACGCATATTCAGTAATATGCATAATATTCCTTTTATTGCTTTGTAATATATTTTTTATATTGCATTTGTAATACCTTCATTATAATATAGTGTTACATACGTTTTGGAAGCTTTCAAGAAATGGAGATGGATTATGGAACTTAGACAATTAGAATACTTTAGACAAATTGCAGATACACATAGCTTTAATGAAGCAGCCAGACATTTAAATATGTCACAGCCTCCTCTCAGCTATCAGATTCACCAATTAGAAGAAGAACTGGGCGTACAACTTTTTGAGCGGACAAGCAAAGGAGTTATTCTGACAAATGCCGGCGAAATCTTATACGAGCGCGCCGGAAATTTGCTTGATTATGCAGATTCTGCAAAGCTTGAAGTTACAAAAGCCGGAAAAAAGCGAGTTCTTCGTATCGGAATGACCTCAACAACAACTGCTGTAATGATGCCATTTATCTCTACATTTGCCAAAAAATATCCTGACGTAAACTTCGAAGTAAGGGACGGAAGTACCTATACATTATATAGTTATCTTATGGATGGAATTATCGATATCTCCGTTGCACGTACCCCGCTTCAGTTAAACAAAGTAAACTCTTTTACTTTATGTTCTGAGCCAATGATTGCTGTGTCAAACTTTTCAGCAAATCTCCAATCTTCTAATGCTGTCCCTGTCACAAATAATACTGCTACAAATTCAAATAGCAAAATGCTTTCTTCAAAAATAATACAGCTAAACGACCTGTCAAAACATCCATTGATTCTTTATCGCAGATATGAACGATTAATTCTTGATACATTTCATGCACAAAATCTTGAGCCTGAAATATTCTGTCTCTGTGATGACGCAAAAAGCGCTTTGCTCTGGGCTAAAGATGGACTCGCAACTGCCATTTTCCCTCAATCAATGCAGTCATTGTGTACAGGACTTCAAATTTATGAAATTGATGAACCAACTCTTATAACACAAATTGTATTAATCTGGAAAAAGGAAAAGAAACTTTCTCCTATCGTACAAGAATTTTTAGATGTATGCCAAAAAAAATAATTCAAGAATGTCTCAGCATTCTTGCTGCGAGGTGCACGTCATGCAATTGCATGACATACTTCTACTGCGCACCTCTGCAATCCTGCCGGAG
>ERZ772819.3514-NODE-3514-length-10942-cov-4.875999_pt1 | contig 10942 bp, 2 predicted proteins | sample MGYA00580860_ERZ772819 | MGnify/ENA primary metagenome ERZ772819 (study PRJEB29015, sample SAMEA2737683) | human gut metagenome | biome: human gut; feature: human-associated habitat; material: faeces | place: China | collected 2012 ...
TAGTACATATATCTCAGGTTAGTGGCGTTTTTTGAAAGGTAAATGTCAGTGCAGTTGTACCGATACACTCACGAAAATATTAATTCCTTGTCGTTGCGGAAAATGTTTTAGGCAGTGCCTGGCAAAATATTTCACTTGACCGGTGTCTGTAGGGCATCGGTTGTTTGTATTATGTGCCGCATTTGCGACCGTTCGTGCCGTTATAACAACCGTTCGTGCCAAAAAGTTGAAAATGAAAAGCGAATGAGTTATGATATAATTATAAAATTATAAGGGGAGAAGTATGCTCATCTGCGTTTACGATACCGCAAACGAGGCGGAGATACTGAAAGCAAAAATAACACAGATCGCAACGGCGGCGTATCGAAGAATTGCCTACAGGGTATGTCAGAGGTATGAGAGCTTTGCGAAGGAGTGTAAGACGGCTGACCTTATAATCGTGCTTGCCGACGGAGCGGACGGTATGGAGGGCGTTATTGCGGCAAAGAATGCCGACAGGGATACGCCTGTAATATGGCTGTCGGACGATGAGGGATTCGGGGCGCAGTCATACAGGCTTGGCTGTACCTATTTTCACAAGAAGCCGATACCGCTTGAAAAGCTCAAGGAGGCACTGCATAAGTGCAGGTGCATGGCGTAAGCACGGGTAAATCTACAGGAGGAAAAACATGAAGAAAAAATTTGTACGGCTCATAAGTGCGGTGCTGTCTGCGGCAATGACGCTGACGGCTGTACCGTTATCGGCATTTGCCGAGGGCGAGGGACATACGCATGACGGCGAGAGCAATGTCATCACGACACCGCTTGATTTCAGAGAAAAGACGGCGGACGAAAACGGTGTCGGCTGGAGCTGGGATCATGACACAAAGACGCTGACGCTTAACGGAGTGAACATTCAGGCGACAACAGAAGAGAATATGATGAGCGTCGTAACAGTCCCCGACGGTACGAAAATAGTGCTGAACGGTGAAAACACTATCGTACAGACCGATACCCTCGAAAGCGATACATACGTTCTCAGTGCCGTAAATAATAAAGAGGTCAATTGTGACGGCACAATGACGATCAGCGGCGACGGTGTGCTGAATGCAGAGAACCGCTCTACAGACAGTATGGCACGCTCTCTCGGCGGATCAATAATCCTGAACGGCGGTACAGTAAACGCAACAGGTACTGTAAAGACAAATTCGCTTGAAATACATAATGACGGTGTGCTGAACGCAAATGCGACAACTGCATCTTTTGAGGGTGTGGCTGTCAATGTCAGCGGCGGCATTACTGTTGACGGCAACGGCAGTCTTACTGCAGTAGGTTGTGCTAATGAATCTACGTTAAACAGTGCAATATTGCTTACCAGTAATTTCGGTGACAAAATTTCCGTCAGCGAAAACGGCAGTATTACTGTGCCTGAAAGTAACAAAGCAAGAGTCGGAATATACTACAGCGGAAACAACGGCGACGGAATGGATGCCGAAATAAGCGGCGGTAAGGTCACTGCTTATGGTGCTAAGTATGGCATTTACAAAGTAAACCTTATAATGAGCGGTACAGGCTCGGTATATACTACGGGCGGTTCATACGCTATCGGTCAAACTGTACCGACAATAGACGAGGACGAATTTGTAGTAAAGGGTTCGACCGAGTCCAAGGCTTCAGAAAGCGCTGTAACAGGCGAGGTCAAGCTTAACGGCGGCTATTATGAGATTGACGGAGCAGACGCTAAGACTGTAGTTATAAAGCCTGATACTTCTCCCCGTATAATACTCGGAAAGCAGACAGGAATATTCAAGACGGAAGAGTATGAAATAATTGAAGGCATGACTGATACCAAGCTCAAGGGTACGGTTTACTTTGATATTGCTCTGAAGAATATGAGCGATGAAGAGTTTGCAGACGCAAGAGGCTATTTCGGCGGCGATGAACCCGATTTATCAGCAAGCATAATCAAGACCGATTACGGCTGGGTGTGCATGGTCTGCGATACCGAGTTTTCGGTTACATACGACACTGATAATACTCTTACAATAAAGTGCGGAGATATTGTATCCAATACCGTTCAGGTAAAGTCGAATGCAAACCGTTTCAACAAGGTTACACAGGGTGACAACACAAACAGAACGGTTTTCTATACAAACACTTCGCAGGAAGAGAAGGACAATTACAAGCTTGTAAGCACCTATACGGTTGACAGTGAAAGCATAAGCTATAACTGGTACAGTACGAACAGTGCATACAGTGCAGATGAGCTCGGTGCGGCAGTATCCGGAAGCAACGGCGAATTCAAGCTTGCGGATAATATTCCTGCCGGAAATTATGTTCTGTATTGCGATATAACCTATTCAGACGGTGACAGCACAGAAACTGTTACAGAAAAATTTACATTTACATATAAAGAATGTGCACATGAAAACGGTTATTCCGACGGTAAATGCACAAACTGCGGAGCGTTATGTGATCACAGCGATATTGACATTGGCATGGGTAAGTGTAACGAGTGTGCGCATCAGTTTGTTGCTACAATCAGCACAGACGGCAGTGCGCCGACAGGCTATGACACGCTCGCAGACTGCCTTGACAGCATTACTGCCGATACCGGAAACTATGTTAAGATCTATCAGGATATCGGCGATACATCGGCAACTGCAACTTTAGATACTATAGATGTAAATCACAATGTTATGATCGACCTTAACGGTCACAAGCTGAACAATATCAAGCTTGGGGTCAACAAAGACGTCAAGCTTGCATTAACCGGCACAGCGGGCAGTTATGTTACGCAGGTGTATGTTCGCAAAGGCGGATCTTTCGTAATTGACAGCGCTGCAAATGTAGAATTTGATACAATTTTTGTTGAGGCAGGTGCAGGGCTTGCTGTAAACGATGGTGCAAAAGTAACTACAGCGTCTTTGATTGTGAAGGCAAACACGACTGATGACGGAACTACAACGACATCTGTAAAGCTTGCTACGGGAATGAAGTTAGGTGGGCTGACATATCATCGCCAAAACAATTCCGGAGTTCTGAAATTAGGCAATCTTCTTGATGTTACCCGGCAGGCACTGCGACGTGAAGATAACGGCAATTATCTTGATCTTTATAAAGAATATGGAAGTATGGGTTATTCCGTTGCGCTTACTGTTGTTGAGCATACTGACGCTGACCACAAATACAGCGATGGAACAGGCAAGTGCGAGGAGTGCGGAAAGCCCTGCGAGCATGGCGGCGATATAAACACGGATAACGGCATCTGCTCTGTTTGCGGTGCGGTTGTGTCTGTCGCAATCTATACAGATGCAAACGGAATCTCAAAGTATGTAGATACCGATGAGCTTGACTCTTTACTGAATGAATACAACGGAAGCGGTACGATAAAGCTGTTTAAGGATTATGATAATTCAAAAGCTCAGTATGACTTATACGGAGAACTTACAATTGACTTAAACGGACGCAGATTAAATATCCGGAGTATTACTCCTTGCAAAAACGGAAAGCTTACAATCAAAAACAGCGGCAATCCGGTTATGCTCGGTTGTAATGTATATCCGACAAGCGACCCTTCCTACGCCGGCGGTACGCTTATAATAGACGGCGATGTAGTTTTAGACACTTCGATCTATGTATATGATTCGAGTACGGTTATACTGAAAGCCGGTACATATCCAGCCGGACTTTACGCAAGGGACAGCAAGACATTATATGATATGCTCGGAGAGGGTAAGGCTTTCTTCAAGACTGACGGAACTCTTTTCAACGCAAGCGTTAAGGAAATATCAAGCAGTGAAACGCTGACAGTCAAAGACCACAGCCATACCTATACTGACGGCAAGTGCGACTGTGGATATGTTTGCGGTCATACGGATGTTGACAGCAAAACGGGCAAGTGTACAGAGTGTGAATATCAGTATGCGGCTGTTATCGTAAAGGACGGGGCTGTAGCTTCTGTTTATAAGGAAACTGAGATGGGAGCGGCTTTTGAAGCGGCTGACATTGACGCAAACACCGGCTGTACATTAAGAGTATACAAGAATTATACAGGCAGCTATACAACACTCAGCGGTAAGTTCACGCTGTGGATCGCTGAGAAAGCCAATGTAGGTACGTTAACTGTCTCGGGAGATATAACCGTTACGGGATCGGGAAAAAATAATAGTTTTTATGGCGATTTCAAAGTAGCGAACGGCGGTAAGCTGACATTTGACGAAAAATGCGGCGCTATGGGAACTGTGTCGGTAGGTGCAGGTACATTTGACTGCTATTGTTCATTTGCCACAACACTCAATATAAACGATGCAAGCAGTAACGTAATTCTTCACGACGGAACTTTCCAAAAAATATGCTATAACGGCGGCGGGGACAGAGCAAACGCAGAAATACTGACTTTGTTGGCTGAGAACCGTATGTTTATGAAGTATCCCAATGCTGAGCCGATAGACGGCTCAAAAACACTGTTGAAAGACGGTCTTGCAACTGTTTTTGTAGCATCACATGAAGATCACAGTTACGACAGCACAACGGGCAAGTGTACGATTTGCGGTAAGCGGTGCGGTCATACGGATGTTGACAGCAAAACAGGTGTATGCCTTACCTGCGAGTATCAGCTTACTGCGGGCATTTCGGGCGTGGGAACAGCGAAGTATTTCGGCAATATAGACGATGCCTTTGCCGCGGCTACATCGGAAGAAAACAACGGCTGTACGCTGACGTTATATCAGGATTGCGAGCTTTCGCAGAACGCAGAAATCGGCAATGCAACGGTTACTGTCGATATCAACGGACATTCTATATCATTGAGATACAGGATTAAAGTAAACGACGGAGGCGTGCTGTATCTTAAAAACAGCGGGGAAAACGGCAGTATAGAAACAGAAATAGACGTGAATAAGGGCGGTACGCTTATAAACGGTACTGCGGATGACAGCAGATCAGCCGTTTCTGTGTTTGGTGTAACCGCCGATGCGGCTAAACGTGTGGAGATCTACGGTGGTAGTTATGAAGGCTTAACAGTAAATAACGGCACAAGCGGTATAGCTTTATACGGCGGAAGCTACGAGTTAATTAACACAAATGATTTAACTGATAGCACGCCTGTAAGCGCCCTGCTTGCGAAGGGCTATGCGTTTGCGACCTTAAACAGTGTCACACATCTCCCCGAAAGTATAGTTGACGGCAGTGCGGTGACACTCAGCGAAGGAATTAGAAAAGTCACGGTTGTAAAGCATACTCATACATACACAGAAACAAATACCAAGTGTGCGTGCGGTGCTGTGCTTTATGCAAAGGTGACATCAGCCGACGGTACTACTAACGAATATTTTGACAGCATTGAGGAAGGCTTATTATATGCCGATAAGGCTGAAAACAAGGGCTGTGTTTTCACTCTTGTAACAAGCGGTAAGATCAATAGTAGGGTTACGCTGTCAAGCGGTCAGTTTACGATTGCCACTGCCACAACGAATAATAATTATGTCCTCGGTCCTTACGCAGGGAAAATAACTATTGACGGTGCAGATGTTATTGCTGAAGGCGATATGTTCATCAGGTGCAAGGTTAATGTGAAGAGCGGATCTCTTACATTACCTGAGGGCTCAAGCGCCGGATTTGATAGTATTGCTATATCAGGCGGTACCGTAACTGTCAGCGAAGGCGTCAATGTTGACAATAATGCGGGTGCTGATAATTTATTTGTAAGCGAAGACGCAACTGACGCAAAGCTTACTATAGGCGGAGGTACTTACAGCAATATCAATCTCGGACAGTTTAAATTAAAGGACGTAATCGCAAGCGGTGTGCGTGTGATAAGCTACGACAATCCGACAGATCCGACTGCTGAGAAAACAGCAACGGCTTTATTATACAGCGATATAGCCGAAAAAAATAATTTTGACTCCGAAAACGGAACTGTAAGCTATTATCTGGTCACAAAGTGCGAGCATAAGAATGAGGACGGCAGTTATGCCTTTAATGACGGCGTATGCAAATACTGTAACTCTGAGTTTGCCGCAAGCGTAAGCTATACAGACGGCGGCGAAAAGACAGAACTGTTCGGTGATATTTATGACGCTTTTGATAAGGCTAATGAGATAGGTACGGCTACAATAACGCTGTATAAGGATATTACAGACAGCGAAAGTAAACGGGACGTTACCGTTACGGGCAATGTAACGCTTGCACTGAACGGCAAAACATTGGGTGCTACGGATAAAGCAAATAAAATATATATTTGTGGCAGCACGCTTACCGTGAATGGAAACGGTAAAGTATGGAGCACAATTGAAGCTAAGCCGGACTCGAAATTAACCATTACAAACGGCGAATACAACGATGTGTATGCCCTTTCAGACAGTGAAGTGGTAATCCTGGATGGTATAATAGACTGCTTATCCGTTTATGGTACGGGTAAAGCAGAGGTCAGCGGCGGTAAATTCAAGTATTTGTTTATGTACAACGGCAAGGCAATCGAATCTGTACTGGCAGACGGTTATGCGTATAAAAATGCTGACGGCACTTGGCTTTCGATTGATGAGCGTGAAAAAGATAGCTATTTGGGCGGTTCTATAGGAGCGTTATCCGTAGAAGAAGCGCCGATAAAGAGTGCAAGTATTTCGTGGGCAGACGAAGGAACGCCTGTTATATACCGTAACGGAGATAAATATTTACGCGTCAATGTTATGACCGGTGTGGCGAAATCTCTGGAATATTCGGATTTTGCAAACGGTAATATGATTTCAACCGGTGGTACTGTAGCGTTTAGAGGTGTTATAGATTTTAGCGGTGCGAGTGTAGGTAACGTCGGGGTACCCGACGGTGAGGTTGAATATTACTGCATATTCACTCGCAACGGATACGAATACAAGACCAATACACTTAAATTCACACTTGCGACTTGCTCGCACCCGGAGGATAGCTTTACCGAGAAAGACAGCAACGGTTGGGTAAGATGCGGTATATGCGATCTCAGAATAGAAGCTCAGGTAATAAAGGCTGACGGTGAGTTGCTGGGATATGCGAGTGTGTATCAAGCTATAAAGTTGGCACAGAAGAACGAGGGCAACACTGTAAAGCTGATTTCGGAAAGAGTACCTGCGTCCATTACCGTGACGGGCGGCAAGTTTAATGTTGACTTTAACGGTAAAGAGGCGTATTATCAGTTCTATGTCAACGGCGGTGACGTGACTTTCACTTCTTCAGCAGAACAAGCCGATGTAGAAAATCTGCAAAGCACAATCAAAGTAAACGGAGCTAACGCTAAGGTTACAATTGACGGTAAAATCAAGCTGGGAAGTGTAACAATATCAAGCGGTGCGCTTGCAGTAAACAGTGCCGAGAGTTATATTAAAGAACTGTCAATAAATGGCGGAAAGACTGTTGTAAACGGTGCAAATATTGATGCACTGAAAGCTAACGGCGGAGACACGGTCATCAATTATGTTACAGCCGATTCTTTAAGCGTGAATATCAACGGGTCCGGTAGCATCTCTATCGTAACCGGCGAGTTCGGCAGTTTCACTTGCGAAAATGGAAGCAATTATACTTTAGGTAGGGCAATTGCGAGTGGAAGCGTAGTTTTCGGCAATAATATAAATGGCTTTACTGTTTACACATACGAAGCTATTCAGACCATGACCAAAACCGATAGAATTTTTGTTGATAAGTGCGTCCATAAGGGTGAAAAAGGCAGTTATGTGCTTGACGGTAATCCCTGTCCTTACTGCAATGAGGAAATTGTTGCAACTGTAAGCTATACGGCAAACGGCGGCGAAGAGACGGATCTGTTCAGCGATATTTATGACGCTTTTGACAAGGCTAATGAGATAGGTACGGCTACTGTAACGCTGCAGAAGAACATCACGGACGATATTACAGATACGATAGCTGTTACAGGCAATGTTACGCTTGAACTTAACGGTAAAAGGCTCTCACAACCCGGTACTGATGTATGGTATTCCATAGAAGTAACGAGCGGTAAGCTGACCGTTAACGGCAGTGGCTTAATAAAACGTGTTGCCGTTTGCAACGGCAGCAATGCGGAAATCAACGGTGGTACTTTCTCTGACTTCATAATTAAATACGGCGGTAACGCTGTAATTAAAGGCGGTCAATTCTACAGCTTACAGGTTTCAGGCGAAGGCAGAAACGTAGGACAGCTTCTTGCGGACGGCTATGCCTATAGGAGTATTATCGATTCCGGCATCTGGTCTACTATTGCAGAGCGTGAAAAGCAGGATATAACTAATGTAGAAGTAAAGGAAGCGCCGATAAAGAGCGCAACGGCGACAGTAGATAAGACTGTACTGTACCGCAACGGCGGAGGTGCACGGCAGATCTTATTTAACTTCAATGTTAATACAAGCGACGGATACACGATAAGCGATGCCAATAAGGTCACAGTCGGTTTATATGTAGGCGATACCTTAATAAGAGAGAGCGACTTCGGCGGAAATTCATCTACGTTTGCAAATGCAAGTGAAATTTCCGATACTGACGGCACTGTAAAGGCACATCTTGTTATCACGCTGAACGGATATGAGTATGTGACGAATGATGTCGAGTTTGAAATGGCGACCTGTACGCATCCGTATGACGCATTAACGACAGACGAGTATGATTACTATCGTTGTTCGTTATGTGATGCCAGCATAAATGCGATACTTGTTAAAACAAACGGCGACAAGGCATGCTATACCGACAATGTGCCCGAAGCATTTGAAGCGGCACAGCTTGAGGAGAACAACGGCTGTACATTAGAATTATACAGAGGTGTGAACAGAGACTGTGAGATCACACAGGGCAGCTTTACCGTTTTATTCAAGAAAACGGGAAGTGCATCTGCTGTGATCAAAGTAAGCGGCGGAAATGTCAAGATCACGGGAGATGACGGCTGTACATTATCGAAGTATCCTGGAAGCTCGGTGGGATATCTCATAGCTGTAACGGGCGGCACGGTAACGTTTGATGACATAACTATCAACGATGACAGTATCAGCGTAAGCGGCGGCAAGACTGTTATAAACGGCGGTACTTATAATAAGCTGAGCGTCAGCGGAGGTACGGTCACTATAAACAGCGGTACATTCAGCAGCATAGATGTAAGCGCAGAGGGCAAGGCACTGAAAGATCTGCTCGGCGAGAACAAGGCGTTTGCGACAAGCGACGGAAAGCTGTTTGACGCAAGCAAGGTTTCGGAAAGCGATAATTCACTTACGGTAATCGACCACAGCAAGCATGAGTATGACGAAACAGGAAGGTGCGGCTGCGGTTATCAGTGTGCACACAGTGAGATCAATGCGGAAGGTGTATGCAACGAGTGCAATGCAAAGATGTATGCTGCAGTCACTGTAAAGAGTGAGACCGGAACAACGGTAAAATACTTTACAAAACTTACGGAAGCGTTTGAGTTTGCGGCAAAGAACGAAAACAAGGGCTGTACGCTGAAAATGCTCAGAGATTTCTTCGATAGAAATACTGACATTAACGTAAACGGCGGAAAACTTACTGTCGATATGAACGGCTTTGGTGTCTATATCAATAGCTTTAACGGATCCGGAACCCAAATCACTATACGCAGTGACAGTAAGTGTACTTTTGGGGTTGAAAATGGATTTAGCATGGACGGCGGCACTGTTACTTTCTCGGGAGAGGTCAGCGTAGTTTGCCAGAATGTGAAATTAAATGCCACATACTTCTCCTCCTATGTTGAAACGCTGAAAATTGACACGCTGATTTTAGAAGACGGTGTTCTGCTTAAACAGCTGGCAAGTATCACGAATGCTAATATCGCTAATATAGACTGCTCAAGTGAAATTTATCTTTATCAAATTTTAGCGAGCGGCAGCCGTGTCGATTCTCAGCTGTACAGCGCTCTGAAAGCAAACGCTTCGTCAAACTTCGATAACGTAAGAATAATAAGATGCGACCACCCGGACGGTGTGGGCAGAGATAACCGTTGCATATACTGCAATTCATTGATCGCTGCAAGCGTAAGCTATACCGAGAACGGAGCGGAAAAGACAGAATATTTTGTTAAGGAAGATCTGGGAAAGGCGTTTGCCAAGGCAAACAGCGTTGCAAGTGCAACAATAACAATGCTGATGTCTTCCGTTTATGATACAGACTACCTCCCTGTTACAGGTGATGTTACACTTATTGCAAATGGCGATAACGCCATCTTGTATAATACAGTAAAGGTCGCCGATGGCGGTAAGCTGACACTTAGAGGCAACGCCAATATTTTCGCTGTAATTGCCGAGCCGGGCTCCAGGTTGACTGCCGAAGAAGCCACAAGAATCGCATATCTCACCGTAAACGGCGGAGATGTTAAGCTCAGCGGCGGACAATATGATAACATTACGGTAAAAGATGGCAAGATAACAGATATTCTCGGCAACGGCTAAGCGTTCTTGACAAGGGTACAATGCAAAGTGAAAAGTTTTAGATCTTCCATTCAATAGCAAGTTCGGTGCGAGTGGCCTCAACTTTTGAAACCAGCGTGTCAAGAACGCGCCGCCTGTCATCGAAGCTCACATCTTCCCAATGGCTTAAATATCCCGTTATGCTATCGACCTGTGAGGAAGAAACAGAGTTAGCGGTGAGGTCGGCCACCAGCTTTAACTGCTTTTGCCGTTCCGCGTCCAGTTCTTCAATCCGGCTGTTTGCGTATTGCAACAAAAGCGGGTTTGCCCCGGTCAGCGTGTCAATGAGCTTTTCAATCTCGCCCTCGATTTTGGCAAGTTTAGCGCGGGCGGCGGTCAGTTTGTGATTGTACCCCTCCGCCTTACTGCCTTTCAGCGTTTGAAATTCCCGCATCTTCTTAACCATTTCCTCATAGACCGATTTTTCCAAGTCGTGCTTTGTGAGAGTGCCGGGCCCTTGACAGCTTTTGTTTTCCATGCGTTGCTTGCACCGCATATAAGTGACACCGTTTGGAGCGTTCAGACTGGCCAGC
>ERZ772819.3521-NODE-3521-length-10926-cov-6.903137_pt1 | contig 10926 bp, 7 predicted proteins | sample MGYA00580860_ERZ772819 | MGnify/ENA primary metagenome ERZ772819 (study PRJEB29015, sample SAMEA2737683) | human gut metagenome | biome: human gut; feature: human-associated habitat; material: faeces | place: China | collected 2012 ...
CCATCATAAGAATCGAGATCATAAGTTCATAGATATCTATAAAATAAGTCATGAAAAGAGTGTATAAATGAGTAAAAAGAAAATAAATATACTCACAGCAGCAAGCAGCCTGATATTTGGAGTAATAATTGCATTAATTGTAGTTCAGTATTCGAAATATGAATATCTAAGTGATCTGACAAATGGATTGTATAAGGATAATTCTGTTTATTTTAAAGTAAATGATATAAATGAAGTTGATAAAATAACGGAAAAATTATCACATAATGAGGTTTTCTTTGGGGAAATAAATAATGATTACAGAGCAGTATATTTCAATAAAAGATACTCTCTTCCGATGAAAAAGGGGCGATTTTTTAGAAAAGGTGATTTTAAGGAAAATAATAATTATGTAGTAATTGGAAGTGAACATGAATCATCAGTAAAACAAATTGATGGCAGGAATATTTTTAATTATGGGGGAGTTGATTTCGAAGTTATAGGAATAGTCGGGATGGATATAGCTTCTCCACTTGATAAGATGATATTTTTTAATAAAAAGAGAATAGTTACAACAGAACTTAGTGAATTCATAAAACCACTTTTATTAGTTTTAAGCTTAATTACTCCTTTTATATTATTTTCTATATTGCCACTTATAGCAATTTATTTTATAGGGTTTAATATATATTTATATACTTTATCTTTTGCAAATGCAATTTTATCTTCTGATGATTTATTAAATATTATATTGCAATTATTTGTAAAAAAAAATCAATATGGAAAAAAGCGCTTATATATTATTCCTAATGATTATAATTACTTAAATAATGATGATTTGAAAAATAATAATATTAAAGTAAATAATGAAATAATAGAAGACTCTACTACTCTCCCACTTTCTAATCAAATTTTACAAGATAAATTAAATGATATAAATATTGAAGATAATACTATTGAAGATAGTGAATATAAAAATAATGATGATATAACTAAAGTTGAAGCTTTAGAAAGTGGTGATATAACAGAAAATATTGATGTTGAAGATAATATAAATCAATCTTCTAATAAGCTAGAAAAAGAATGTAAAATTATATTAAAAGATAAAGACGAATCAATATATAGTTTAGAAGATTTTAATAATGAATTTATTAATAAAATGTCAGATGATTTAATTAAAGAAATTGATGAAATTAATGAAGATTCTACTAGTAATAAAAATGAAACAGCAATTACTAAAGATGACTTTACATCTATTAAAAGTAGTGAATTAATTGAATTACTTGATAAAATGATTAGTGATGATTAATAAAAAGAAGAAGCCTACATTGCTTCTTCTTTTTAAAATTAAAATAAACTATTTAAAGATATTAATATACCAATTTTAGCATGGTCAAATGTTAATCCACCTTGAAGATAAGCTATGTAAGGCTCCCTTATTGGAGCATCAGCTGATAATTCTATAGAAGAACCTTGAATAAAGGCACCTGCTGCCATTATAACTTCATCATTATATCCTGGCATTGCCCAAGGTTCACATTCAACAAAAGAATCTATTGGAGATCCCTTTTGAATACCCTTACAAAAAGCTATTAATTTTTCTCTATCATTAAATTTAATAGCTTGGATAATATCACTTCTCTTATCATTATACTTTGGTAAAACTTCAAAGCCTGCGATTTCCATTATTCTAGCACAGAATACAGCTCCTTTAACAGCTTCCATTACTATATGAGGTGCTAAGAATAAGCCTTGATAAAGTTGTCTCATAACACCAAAAGTAGAGCCACACTCTCCTCCTATTCCAGGAGTTGTTAATCTAAATGCAGCTTGATCAACATATTTCTTTTTACCTGCTATATATCCACCAGTTGGTGCTATTCCTCCACCAAGATTTTTTATAAGTGAACCAGCAATAAGGTCAGCTCCAACATCTGTTGGTTCTATAGTATCTATTAATTCACCATAACAGTTATCAACAAATACACAAACATCACTTCTTATTTCTTTAATTGCAGATATTATTTCTCCTATTTCAGAAACTAAGAAAGATTTTCTCCATCCATATCCTGTGCTTCTTTGAATATGTACTAATTTAATTGATGGATCTTCTTTAAGAACATTTATTATAGATTCTTTATCGAATGTACCATCTTTTAAATCAACTTGTTTATAATTTACGCCATATTCCCTTAATGAACCTATATTATCTTTGCCACTAATACCTATTATATTATGTAAAGTATCATATGGAGTACCAGTGATGCATAACATAGTGTCATTAGTTCTTAAATTCCCCATTAATGCACAACCAATTGCATGAGTACCATTTACAAAATGTGGTCTTACTAAAGCACTTTCAGTATTGAAAATTCTTGCATAAACTTTATCTAAAGTATCTCTACCAATATCATCATATCCATAACCAGATGAATTGGTAAAATGCATATCGCTAATTCTCTCTTCTTGGAATGCATTAAGAACTTTAAGCTGGTTATATTCTCTTATTTCATCATAAATTTTAAATTGCTCTTCTACATCATTTAAAGCTTGTTTATATAATTCAAATACATGCGGCTTAATGTTGTAAGCTTCCATCATTAACTTTTCTGTTTCTTTTAACATTAAAGTTCCTCCATCTTATATTATTTCATAACTATTATATATAATAGTTGATTAAATTTAAAGTTTTTAAGTAAAATTATATTTTAAATAAGTAAATAATTATTTTTATTATAATTTCATACTATATGAACATAAGTTCACCACTCGCAAAAATAACACTTTTATTAAACTACTAATGAAAATTATTGTTTTAAAATTAATATTTTGAAAGTATTGAAAAAGAGCTACAAAAATGTAGCTCTTATAAATTTTCTGAATCAGAGAAAGGCAATGGAGTTGAAGGTGTAATAGTTGTAATTGAATGTTTATATATAAGCATTTGTTTACCTTCACTATCTAAAATTACAGTAAAACTATCAAATCCTTTTACGATACCTCTTAATTGAAATCCATTTACTAAATAAATTGATACTGTTGTTTTTGTTTTTCTTGCATTATTAAGAAAAATATCTTGTATATTATTACTTTGTTTATTCAATATAGTCACCTCCATGTCTAAAGTTTTTAAAATTAATTCGATTTTAAATTATTAGTAATTATATTAATTATATCATCATCAGATAATTCATCTTTATTAAGAAAAATTGCTCTTGGATCTTTTCTAAACCATGTTAATTGACGTTTAGCATAGTTTCTTGAACCTTGTTTTATCATTTCTGTAGCCTCTTCTAAAGATATAGAATTTTCAAGATACATTAATACTTCTTTATATCCTATACCTTGCATTGATTGCATAAGAGAATTATACCCATTTTCCTTTAATTTAATACATTCATTTAAAAGTCCGTTTTTAAACATAATGTCAACACGTTGATTAATTCTTACATAAAGCTTATCTCTATTCATATTTAAAACATAGTAAAAAACATCATATTTACTTTTATAAAAGTCTTCTCCAGCATTAAATGAACTAAAAGGTTTATTAGTAACCTTATAGACTTCTAAAGCTCTTATTACTCTTTTTCTATTATTAGGGTGAATTGATTCATAGCTTATAGGGTCTATGTGTTTAAGCATATTATGAATATAGTTATCTCCATGCTTTTTAGCTAAATCCTCTAATTCTAGCCTATATGTTTCATCACTGCCTGCTTCTGTAAAGCTCATATTGCATGTTAAAGCATTTATATAAAGCCCTGTTCCTCCAGTTAAAATAGGTAATTTATTTTTTGAAAGTAAATCATCAATTAGAGGTTGTGCTATATTTTTATAATCTACTACTGAAAATGGCTTATCTGGAGTTGTTACATCAATCATATGATGATGTACTCCATTCATTTCTTCAGGAGTTATTTTAGCTGAACCAATATCCATATATTTATATATTTGCATTGAATCAGTTGAAACTATTTCTCCATTTAATCTTTTAGCTAATTCAATTGATAGAGCTGTTTTACCTACTGCAGTTGGACCAGCTAACACTAGTATTTTATTATTCATTTTTAAACCTTCCTATACTATTCTTCTAAACTTTTTATCTAATTCATATTCAGTAAATTTAATTATTATTGGTCTTCCATGTGGACAGTTAAATGGATTATCTATATATCTTAAATCAGATATTAACTTTTCCATTTCTAATTGAGTTAAATAGTCATTAGCTTTAACTGCAGCCTTACAAGCCATTGTAGCAATTTTATTTAGTTTAACTTCTACTGTTTTACCACTACCTAAATTTTTTAAATTATCAATTATGCTTAATAAAAAGTTTTTTGCATCTAATTTGCCTAAAAAATAAGGTACTTCTTTTAATGAAATAGTATTTCCACCAAATTCTTCAATAACAAAACCAGAATTAATAAAAATATCTTTATTCTCATTATAGCATTCATAATCATCTAATGATAAATCTATTAAACAAGGAAGAAGAAGCTGTTGTACAACTATTTCACCATTTTCAATGTCTTTAGAATACTTTTCATAAAGTATTTTTTCATGAGCTGCATGTTGATCAATTATATATAATATGTCAGCATATTCTGCTAAAATATAAGTTTTATTAAATTGTCCTATAATCCTTAAATCAGGAAATTTAGCTTTAGATTCACTTTTAATTGATTCAGTTGATATAGCTTGATTTTGCGTATTATCATAAGTAATATCTGAAGAAGAAAATTGAGAATTTATATTACTTATATGGCTATTTCCATTGTTATTGTCAGGATTTACAATATTATTTTCATTAAAAGATGAATTATACTTTTCATTATCATCATTTATAAAGTTATTTATTGAAGAAATACTTTTATTTTTATTTATTTCTTTTAGTCTATTATATAACTCCTCTTCTTTAGCAACATCATGAACAGTTATATTATTATATATATCATTAATAGAAGGTTCAACTTTATTTTGAATTAATGGTTCATCAATTTTGCCATTAATATAATTGTTATCTAAATCTAATTTTATTTCTTCAATTGTTTCTGTAGGTTCTGATTTCTTAGTTTCTGCAAATGAATTAAAAATATCTTCTTTTAATGCGTGATGTACTGTATCAAAGACTCTTTTATAAACAATTCTTTCATCCTTAAATTTGATTTCAGCTTTTGTAGGATGAATATTAACATCTATATCTTCAGGTGGTAAATCTACAAATAAAACAAAGAAAGGGAATTTACTAATTGTAGAAAAAGATTTAAAAGCATTTTCTACTGCAGCAACAATAGTTTTATTTTTTATATATCTATTATTAACAAATATACTTTCATTATTTCTAGAACCTCTTGCTATTATTTCCTTACCTATAAATCCATGAATTTTCAAATCATCATCTTCATATTTAAAAGGAAGTACATGCTCTGAAATATTTTTCCCATATATAGTTCTAATAGAGTTAATTAAATTTCCATCTCCATAAGTATGTAATACCTTTTTACCATTATTAAATAATTTAAAAGAAATATTAGGATTACATAAAGCTATTCTTAATATAATATCATTTATTAAACTGCCTTCTCTTGAAGTAGACTTTAAAAATTTTCTTCTAGCAGGAACATTAAAAAATAAATCTTTAACTTCTATAAATGAACCATTATTCATACCTATATCATTTAGAGACACTTTTTCTCCAGCTTCTAAAACTAATTCCTTACCAAAATCACATTCAGCTGGTTTGCTTCTAAAAGTAAGTTTAGATACAGAAGCTATTGAAGGCAATGCTTCTCCTCTAAATCCTAATGTATTAATAGAATATATATCATCAACATTTTTTATTTTAGATGTAGCATGAGGCATAAATGCTTTTTCTATGTCAAGATTATGAACACCAGAACCATCATCTATTACTCTAATAGCAGCTACACCACCTTCTTCAATTTCAATTGTTATATTTTTAGAATTTGCATCTATTGAATTTTCTACAAGTTCTTTTACTACAGAGGAAGGACGCTCTACAACTTCCCCTGCAGCTATTTTATTAGATGTATGCTCATCTAATATATTAATTCTTTTCATAGAGCACCTCCTATTTTAATTTCTTAGCATCTTGAACGATTTTAAATAAAGTATTCATTGCATCTAATGGTGTCATAGTCATTACTTCTATGTTAGCTATATCTTTTAATAAAGATTCTTTTTCTAGCATATTAAAGTCTAATTGCATCATATCAGGCAATAAATTTTCTTCTTTAATTGATTTAGATAATTTTTCTTCAAGATTGTTATCTAAAGATGTAGAAATGTTATTTGTAGTTATAGGTTTTTCTTGTGAAGGAACCTCTTCTATTTCTATAGCAGCTTCTTCATTTATTTTGGAAATATTAATTTTATCTTCTCTATAATTATTAAATAACTTATCAATTTCTATAGATTTTTCATTTTCTAACTTAGTTAAAATATCTTTAGCTCTATCTATAACTTCAAAAGGTAATCCAGCAAGTTTTGCAACTTCAATACCATAGGATTGATCTGCTCCCCCTTCAATGATTTTTCTTAGAAAAATTACTTGATCATCACTTTCCTTAACAGCAACTGAATAGTTCTTAACACCTTCAATTATTCCTTCAAGCTTTGTTAATTCATGATAGTGAGTAGCAAATAAAGTTTTACATTTTAAATTATCATTATTAGAGATATATTCTATTACTGACCATGCAATACTTAAACCGTCATAAGTTGAAGTACCTCTTCCAACTTCATCTAATAAAACTAAACTGTTAGGAGTAGCATTTTTTAATATGTTAGATACTTCCCACATTTCTACCATAAATGTAGATTTTCCTCCTGCTAAGTCATCTGAAGCTCCTATTCTAGTAAATATTTTATCACATATAGAAATATTAGCGCTTTTTGCAGGTACAAATGATCCAATTTGGGCCATAAGTGTAATTAATGCAACCTGTCTCATATAAGTAGATTTACCAGCCATATTAGGACCAGTAATTAATAGTAATCTATGATCAGTATTGTTAATAGTAGTATTATTAGATACAAACTCACCATTACCTATTACTTTTTCTACAACTGGATGTCTTCCATCTGTAATATTTAAAATTCCTTCATTATTTATTTCAGGACGTACATAATCATTATCTACGGCAACTTTAGCAAGTGTACTAAGTGCATCCAATGAAGAAATTATATTTGCACTTCTTTTTAATCTTGGAATTTGAGCTTCTACCTTATCTCTAAGCTCTACAAATAATTGATATTCTAAAGCCATAAGATGTTCATCAGCACCAAGGATTTTTTCTTCTACTACTTTTAAATCTTCTGTTATATAACGTTCTGCATTAGCTAAGGTTTGCTTTCTTATATATCTTCCTTCTGGAATAGAACTATAATTTGCTTTAGATATTTCTATATAATATCCAAAAACTTTATTATATCCTATTTTTAAAGATTTAATTCCAGTAAACTCTCTTTCTTTACTTTCTAAAGAAGCTATCCATTGCTTACCATGAAGCTTTGCTTCTCTTAATTCATCAACTTTTTCTGAATATCCTTTTCTTATAATATTACCTTCTTTAATAGAAGTAGAAGGATCATCTAATAATGCATTTGAAAGAAGATCACTAATATCACTAAGAACATCTAAATTATCATGCCATTGTGATAAAAGACTAGAATTACATTGTGATAACTTTTCCTTAATTTCAGGAAGCTTAAGTAACGACATATTTAATGAAACTAAATCTTTAGCATTTACATTTTTATTAGATATTTTTCCTACAATTCTTTCAATATCATAAATATTTTTTAATGCTTCTCTTAATTCTTCTGTAAAATAAATATTATTAAATAATTCATCTACAGAATCAAGACGATGATTTATTTCTTCTTTATTTATTAAAGGTTCTTCTATCCATTTTCTAAGAGTTCTTCCCCCCATAGTAGTAGATGTTTTATCTAATACCCAAATTAAGCTACCCTTTTTTGATTTTTCCTTTAAGTTTTCAGTTAATTCAAGATTTCTTCTAGAGCTACTATCTATAGTCATATAATTAATAATATCATATGATTCTAAAAGGTTTATATTAGAAAGGCTCATTTTTTGAGTGTCTAATATATATTTTAATAATATTGAAGATGCAGCTTTACTTCTTGAGTCTAATCCAGCTATTTGAGCTTCAGTAAATTGATTAATTAATTCTTCATCAGTACAGTTAAATTCTTGAATATTCTTTTTAGTAATTAATGCATTAGAAATGTTATGTATTTCTGCAATAATATCTTCATTAAAATTAGTATCTACTATTACTTCCTTTGGTAATATTTTTGAAACTTCATCTAATAATGTAGTTTTTAATTCTTTAAAAAAGGTAGTTTTAAATTCTCCAGTTGAAATATCTGATGAAGCAATGCCATAATAACCATCAGAATTATATATTGCCATTATATATGTATTTTTATATTCTTCATCTCCAGTAGTTTCAGAATAAGTTCCAGGAGTAATAACTTTTATTACATCTCTTTTTACTATCCCTTTTGCTTGAGATGGCTCTTCAACTTGTTCACATATTGCAACTTTAAAACCTTTATTAACCAATCTAGAAATATAATTTGTTGCAGCATGAAATGGAATACCACACATAGGTGCTTTTTCTTCTAAGCCACATTCTCTTCCTGTTAAAACTAATTCTAATTCTCTTGAAGCAGTTTTTGCATCTTCAAAGAACATTTCATAAAAATCACCTAATCTATAAAATAGGATACAATCTTCATATTTATTTTTTATATCCATGTATTGCCTCATCATTGGTGTTAAAGCCATAAGTAATTACCTCCATGTAAATTCAAATTTTAAGACGCATTTTAAAGTCATTTATCAATGTATTATACAACATATTTTAAATAATATAAAGTAATGAAAATTTATAAAAATAAGGATAGCTCTAGAAATTAGAGCTATCCTTATTTTTTATTTTACAGCTTCACCTACTAAAGAGAAGTTTTGAGTTTTAGTGATTTTAACATTTACTAAATCACCAATTTTTATATTCTCACCTATAAAGTTAACTAATCTTCCGTTTCTTGTTCTTCCTGAAAGTTTACTTTCATCATTTTTACTAGTTCCTTCAACTAATACTTCAACAACTTTACCATCATATGCTTTATTCTTAGCAATAACACTAGAGTTGATAACTTCAACTAATCTGTTAAATCTATTATGTTTATCTTCTTCAGATACTTGATCTAACATCATATCAGCAGGAGTATTATTTCTTCTTGAATAAATAAATGTAAATGCAGAATCATATTGAACTTCTTTTGCTAATTCTAATGTATCTAAGAAATCTTCTTCTGTTTCTCCAGGAAATCCAACAATTATATCTGTTGTTAAAGAAACATCTGGAATTTCCTTTTTAATTTTATTTACTAAAGACATATAGTATTCTCTAGTATAGTGTCTGTTCATTTTCTTTAATATTCTATCTGATCCACTTTGAACTGGTAAATGAATTTGCTCACAAAGTTTACCACATTCCTTAACAGCTTTAATTACATCATCATTTAAATCCTTTGGATGAGATGTCATAAATCTAAGTCTTTCTAAGCCTTCTATTTCATTAATCATTCTTAAAAGATCAGCAAAAGAAACTTCTGATTCTAATCCCTTACCATATGAGTTAACATTTTGACCTAATAATGTAATTTCTTTATATCCTTGAGCAACTAAATCTTTTATTTCTTTAATTATATCTTCAGGTTTTCTTGATCTTTCTCTACCTCTTACATATGGAACTATACAATAAGTACAGAAGTTATTACATCCATACATAATAGTAACAAAAGCTTTAACGCTACTTTGTCTATCTATAGGTAACCCTTCAACTATTTCTTCTTCTTTATTAAATATTTCTTTAATTTGAACACCTTCAGTTCTAACTCTGTTTAGGTATTCTGGGAATTTATATGCATTATGAGTACCAAAAATTATATTAACATAAGGGAATTTTCTTAATATCTTATCTGCCATTCCTTCTTGTTGCATCATACATCCACAAATACCTATAATTAAATTAGGATTTTTTTCTTTTAAATTTTTTAGTTGACCTAAGTTACCAAATACTTTATTTTCTGCATTTTCTCTTACACAACAAGTATTAAATAAAATTATACTTGCTTTTTCTTTATCTTCAGTTCTAGTATAACCAATTCTTTTAAGCATACCTGAAAGTTTTTCAGAATCCTCTTCATTCATTTGACATCCATATGTATGAATATAATATAATTTTTCACCGTTAGTATCAGATTCTTTCATGTTATCTAATAATTTATAATCAAAATCTTTAGACATTATTATTCCTCCATTGTCATTTATGTAAAATCAAATCTCAATGTATTATAACATAATATTTTGTAAAAAATAAAGAGTAAAAGCTTTTTTCGCTAATACTCTTTAATATATAATTTTTGGAAGCTAAAAATTGTTTAAATTTTTTTTATCTTTCCCATTTATTAATTATAGACTTAGGTCTAAATCCTATCCAATTATATAGTTTTAATGCATTAAAGTTATTTTCTTCTACCCTAATAAACAATTCATAAATGCCATTTTCTTTAGCTTCAAATATTAATTGATTTAAAAGGATTTTTCCAAAACCATATTTCCTAAATTCTTTGATTATTCCAAAATTGACTACAGTATACATATCACGATTGAATATTATTTGCCCATACCCAATAGCAATATCATTTATTTTTATAAACAAAGATAAATTTTCAATATAATAGTCTTGCTCTATATCAGTTTCAATATCTTGAATTTCTAAGGGGACTCTTGTTGTAGCTGAAAATATAGAGTTCTGAATTTCACATCGAAGCTCTTCATCCTTTTTTAATATTACTTTTTGACATGTAATATTAATTTTATCTATA
>ERZ772819.3535-NODE-3535-length-10900-cov-3.634117_pt1 | contig 10900 bp, 13 predicted proteins | sample MGYA00580860_ERZ772819 | MGnify/ENA primary metagenome ERZ772819 (study PRJEB29015, sample SAMEA2737683) | human gut metagenome | biome: human gut; feature: human-associated habitat; material: faeces | place: China | collected 2012 ...
CCTGCATTATCCCCATTCTGCGCACTTTCCCATTTTGCACCTACAAGCCAACGCCTCGTACGGACATTACGTGCACTTCAATTGATTATCAGGTTAAAATAAATCAAGATATACAGTGCAAACAGAGTAAAATATATCATGTACATTTATCATTATCTGTTGTATAATAAATATAGAAGTTAAGAGAAAAGTAAAAAAGGAGGAAATTAAAGATGAGCAAATTTGATGAAGAAATGAAATTAAGGAGGTTATGGGAACAGGAGGCACTTGAACATTTTAACTTAAATTCAGAAGAAAAACTTAGCTATGTGGAGGTCTTAATTAGGAAAGCTATGATACTTGAGCACTTACTATTCGGAACGGATAAGAAAAAAGCTTACGAAATATACATAAAATTTAATTTAGACGAATTAAAATCAAATATAGATCTAATGAAAATGGTATTAAATATGAGAAAATCATGAAAATAAAACTACATTTTTGCAGTATTTGAAACAAATGGTGAATATAAAATGTATATTTAATAGTTAAATAATGGAGGTTAAGAGAATGAAATTTAAAGATTTATTTTTATCATTTAATGATTGGTCACCATCAACAATGATAGAAATATACATCAATCATGAAAGAGTCTTAATGAAAGCAGGAGAAGTGGCATATCAATATGGTGATTTATCAGTAGTAAGTTTTAACTCAAGAACTGTATATTTAAAAAGGGAGGTTTTATAATGATGAAAGCAAGATAGTATATTACAAAGAAGAGGGCAACAAGTTTTACGGATTTTATTTTAACAGACATTTTACAGCATATAACTTAATACAAGACAGACCACCGGAATCAGAATATAAAGTAAAATTTTTAACTCAGAATCAATAAAGGTTTGCTTACCAGAATATTAATAGTAAAGGAGGTGGTGCCAAGCAACAAAATACAAATGAAAGGAGGTGAAGAAATGAACTATCTAAAGAGAAACTGGTTTTTATTAACGCTCATCATATTACTCTCTGGTTATACAGCTTACACGTCATACTTAGTATTATCAAATGATAACCAGAAAGTAATAGAAGAGCAACAAAAACAGATATCACTTTTGTCTGACAAAATAACAGAACTAGAAAATAAAGAGACACCAGAAATCCCAGTGCTTGACACATCAACATTGGAGAACAGAATAAGCGCCTTAGAGCAAGCACAGCAAACAATCACATCAGGCGTTGAATCTATGAATCAAGCAATCGAAGGAAATCAAAGTCAGATAAAAGCAATCTGGGTGACGTTAGAAGAAAACGAACTTGTACACTCTAACGCAGGAGAAACAAACAGATAATTTTAATTGCGGGGCAAACGCCCCGCTTTTGTTATTTGATAATTAACTGCTGTCCCGGATAAATTAAGTTAGGATTGCTGATCCCATTGTCGTTTGCAATCTTTTGGTAAGACGTGTTAAACTGACTAGCAATCCCAGACAAAGTGTCACCCTGTTTTACAACATAAGTTTTGTGTGCTGGTGCACTCCCACCATTAATTTTTAAAACCTGCCCTGGGTAAATAAGATTAGGATTACTTATACCATTATCACTAGCAATCTTTTGGTAAGTTGTGCCATATAAGCTAGCAATACCAGATAATGTATCTCCACTTTTTACAACATAATCAACCGCGCTAGGTTTTGGTTTTTCTGCGGGCTTGTTTGTTACAGAATTACCTTTGATCTCTTTTAACAAATCTCTTACCATCTCATTACAATCAACTCCTCCATTAATCCCGGGCACACTACCGTCACTGCAATACTGCCATATGTCAAAAGGCACGCTGGGCTTACGACTATAGTTTGCGATCCAACTTGTGAATCTGTCCAGACTATTTTTAATCACATTTTTAGCCCAGTCCTCATTACAATAATATCCAAACCAATAACCAGCGTCCTCAATCGCCTGCCCCATATCAATAAAATATTGAGCATTGTAATTTGCCCTTATGACAGCATCCTCAATATCAATATAAATCGGTAGTGACAATTTGCATTTTTTAGCCAACCTTAAAATGTGTTTAGTTTCCGATTCTGCGTGCGCTTTTGAATTGGCATAACTGTAAAGATAAATACCATAAGGTATGCCCAATCTGTTACACTCCTCAATGTTGCGTAAAAAATATGGATCATCTTGACTGGTAATATCGTCCCCAAATCCGCACTGAATAATAGCACCATCAATAGCGCCATTTACCGCATCCCAATTAATAACTCCCTGCCATTTTGATACATCAATAATCATATATACCTCCTTACTTGCCAATCAAAAGCATCCCGTGAGTATGCTCCTGCATCCGGCTTGACTGTTGGGCCATAATAGGGGTCACCCCCATGCCCACATAATTGATTGTTACCTATATACATTTCCACGTGATCAAAATACGGATTGTGATACCACCAGTTAAAAAACACTAAATCTCCATTTAGCAGATCACTTGTGTCTAATGTCCCACTACCCTCTTTGATTAGTGTGCCGTTTTCTACTTGCGTCCCCGTCCACGTGCCTATCTCCACACCCACAACACTGTTGTAACAATGCCATACTAACCCAGAGCAATCAGCATAACCATTGTCTGGCCACATACGCAGATCACCAGATTGAGAGTAGCCGAGTTTACCCTCATAACTTAAAATTTTGTCAACTAATTGTTGACGCTGGTCTGGTGTGCCTGTACCTGTATTTGGATAAGACGGCTGAGGGGTAGTAGTAGTTTCTCCCTTGATTTTTTCATTGCGATAAATTGGTAACCATAATTTATCGCTAGCTTGATAAAACTCAATCTTTTTATTAACACCTTGGTTATCCAAATATAAAAAGAATGTTTTACCAAACTTTTGTAATGACTTAATATTTATTGATGTTTCGAAAGGTTTTGAGGTATTATCTGGGTTACCACTATTTTGGTTTTGATTACCACCGATACTATGTTGTGGGTCATAGTTACCAAAACCCTCCTTACCACTTTCTCCGTCCCACTCATCCAACAGGGCTTTTACAGTATTTTGCCTGTTAGAATAACTACCAACTATACCATTATTAAGTACAGTCATATACCATACATCATAATTACAATTACCGCATCCATTAAAAATCTGATAAAATGCTTGTGGTGATTGATGATAATTTGTTAACCCAAAAATAGCGGTCTTGGGATCAGTTATTCCGCACTCATCACGCAGGAGGGGAATATAAGAATTATCACAATCTGACTCCCACAACTTATTTTGTGTGTTAACACCCTCATCAGTAACAAGCACAGCACTAACCTCATTAGCTTCATTTTGGGTAAAAACTTTGTTGCCCCAAGCGTCTCTGCCCGCTTGTATTTGTGGCAACAAAATTGGCAGTTGATTAGCAGTATCAGGATAATCAGTTATTAGCAAATTTAATAAATCCCAACTCCTGCCATATGTCCATTGCATAATACCAATACCAGCCATAGCCCACGACTCAACACTACCATAATTGCAGTTAGTCTCTACTGTGCTTGTTACGTACATTGCATAGCTTTTCCAATTTTGGTCATAAATACTCATTTATTTTAACCATTTTTTGATATAATACATGCGTGATAAAATTGAGAATCTATATTTTCCGCCACTAGGTACTGATCCGCCTAATGTTTTTAGATATATTTTACCACCGGAAATTATATATTGTGGATTAGTATAACTAATATTGCCTTGTGAGTCAGATACACTAACATTACCACTAAAATATAGTGTAGACTCGAAAGTATTGTTAAAATACTGATTGGGTAAAATAATAAAAGGTGTGCCCGATGTACCAAGAACGGGTGTAAATCCATCTTTAAACTCTATTAAGTTGTATAGACTAGCTATACCCAAATCTGGGTTAAATTGCAATAGGCAGTTGTACTGGACAAAATTAGTCGTGTCAGGGTTATTGATATTTATCTCAATCCAGTTGTCAATTTCTGATAACGCTTTTGTTGCGGAATTGTTAGCAGAGTTAGCAACAGAGTTAGCAGATTGCGCCAGAGCACTAGCTTCTCCAGCCGAAACTTCTGCCGCCTGTGCGGCAACCTTGTTAGCCTGCATCCCTGTATCAATTGCCAAAAATGCTGGGTTTAAATCTCCCAACCAGCTAGCCTTATCAGTACCGATAAATTGTGGTAAATCGTAGTTTGGTGTTTTGTTTGTATGTGACATATATTAATCCTCCTTAAGCTACTGCAAGGACAGTCTTGCCCTCCCAGTCATATTGATAAGTTGTAATATCATAGTTATCATAACCATCTGTTGTGATATTTTTATCGTCATACCCAGCACACGTTAACGCGTCCTCTCTATGCAAGGACACTAAAAAGTCTATCACGTTTTTGTAAAAAACTCTTTGTCCTGTAACTGGATTAAACATATAAAATCTATCATCCTCTGTCAGATATTTTTTAGCGTAAAAATCATACTGGTAACACGTAATATTTTTTGCGTCATACATATCTGCTGTAAGATTAAGCCCATCATACTCAATACATGTAAGTGCATAATAGTTAAAATAATTATAAAAATCATTAAGCACATTTTGGATAGTATCAGTATAACCTGTAATCGGGTTAATCACATAAATAGATTGACCCTGTTGCTCTAACCAAATCGTTAAATCTGTAATCTGCTCTGTTACCCATGATCTTGTTTTTTGGTCAGCACTTTTTATAGCATCACTTAAAACAGTAAATTGGTTATTGATAACAAGTTCTAATTCTGACACTTTTGAATCTGTGTAATTATTGGCAGAATTTAACGTAAATTTATCCTGTTGATCGATATATTTATAAATCTCAGAATAATCTAACGATAATTGCTCAATAACCTCATTGATCTTATAAGTGAGTTTACAAAGCACCTCGTAATATGACAATGACTCATCATATACCAGAGGCATAACCTTAAAACACCGCCAAAATGGATATACATTTCCGATCATATTTTTTCACCTCCTTACCATAATTGCATAAACAATTCGTCTAATTCCTCAATAATCAGCATATCAATGTTAAGAAAACTTTGCCTGTATTCCATCAATAACTGACTATTTGATTTTGAATCGTTTTTACCAGACAATTTACGATTATATTTTTCCGTTTCTGACGACTGTAATTTTGATGTATTAGTTGCGTTTGTTTTTTGAGAAGTTGTAGCATAGTTTTCAGAAAATGGATCTTGTAACGACCCCATAGGCGTATCGTTTTGCAGTGACTTGTTTTCTCCTTCGTCTTGACTGGTATTATCTCCTGTGCTACTTCTTTCATATTCTTCGGTAGTCGAATATGTTTCAAAAGGATCAAACTTAATTTGTGCTGATAAATACATCTGATTATAATATGGCATAATCTCTTCCATTTTTACGTTCAGATATCGTTTGAAAAGTCCTGCTGTTTCGAAACCAATTTCCCGCATATAATAGTGATTAAGAATTTTTTCGTTTAGTTTCGAACGATAATTCTCATCAAAAATTGGGTAATTTCTTAATCCCAGATCAAATCCGGATTGAATAAGGTATCTTAATTCTGTTGTATATTTACTCATCAAGATCACCTTCCTTTTCAGATGTTTCACGTGAAACATTTTCATCTGCATTATCAGTTCCAAAAACCATTGCGTTATACAACTCTTCTAATTCTGGATTGTAATTTACAGATATGTTTGTTCCAAACATTCTGTTGATTTCTTTTGCGCCCTGTCTTCTTGCGTTTAAACCGATTTGGCGTGACATAGAAATTTGCTCAAGATTGCTGTTAACCTCATCACTGATCTGTCTTTCTTTTTTATCCATGTTATTATTGTTGATTCCTAAAAATAACATAGCTTCATTCCAAATTCTGTTCTTTTCGATGCTCAATCTATCTGCGATAAATGGTGCATCTGTTTTCAGAACCTGTATCGAATTTGTTTCGAAATTTTTGTTTGCGAAAATAAAAGGTTCGTTTCCTTCGTATTGCATATACACATTTTTCATCGTTAGCTTTTGTTTTTCATCGCAAACGATCATAAGTGGGGTTTTTTGAGCGTTAATATTAACGTCAATAGCCCTGCTCACATTGTAAAGTTTTTGTGCAAACATATCTATATCAATATGAGTGGTGGTATGCAAAAAGTTGTTAAAAACAATAACAGAGTCAGATTTAGTTTTAAAATTTTGGTAACTATTTACACTGTACGCCATACGATTAATTGGTATCCTGTATACATCCAATTCTCCACCAATCGTACACTGTAAAAATAAATCGCCAATAATCTCGTCTCTAAAATACAGCCCATAACCATTGTCAAAAAGCGTCAACTCTAAAAACCGCTCGTCAATTGTATCTGGTAAACCCTCCCACTTGTACATATTTATAGCCAGCTCTTTTAAAAAATAGTAGTAATGTAAATATGTTACGTTGTTTTGCCACATATTACTCCATCCATCCAGAGCCTTGTTATAGCCATACACTTTATTATAATTTTTCCTTGCCATTTTTGTCAGCCCCCGATCCATGGATTATCATTATACTTACCTATCTCAGTGTGCCATATAGTAGTACCATTATCAAACATATTTTTTAAAATCTCTATGTCGTCTTTTGGGATGTTACCTGCTAGGATGCACCCGGTTGTCTGCACATAATTAAAGTTTTTATTACCAGTGAGTGATACAGTCTCAATTTTATTTTGCACATATCCGTATCTGGTAAAATACTCCTCTAATCTCTCAGCGTACTCTGGTCGGATTGTTTTCCATTTGAGCGTGATGCCGTTTATTCCGTTAGCGATGTTAAACGCATCGCCACCAGTCTGACCTGCTAATGTCGGTGGTGCAATCTCAGCATCTTGTATTTTTGCCATCTGCTGTCTGATAGCTATCTCACTATTTTTTACACCAGTATACGCACTTTTAGCCCCGCCATAAATTGACCCAATTGTGCCACCAATATTACCTGACAGTATAGAGCTAATAGCACCAGCACCACCCTCTATCGCACCCATAGCTACAGCCTCTTTTTTGTTGTAACTGTTTATACTGTTTGATAAAGCAAAACTATTAGCATTATTAGCCATATATAACAGATAATTGTCCACCGTCACAGGGAGTTGTGGGAAATTAGCGATTGATAATCCAGCGTCTAAAAACTCTCCATATTCTGGTCGTCCGTCATACTCGTGACCATTATCGCCAAAATCATTATAATACTTAAGATAGTAAGTAAGTCTAGGGGATGCACCAACATAATTTACTAACCCTAGCTCTAATGTTGACAACTCATTAACTGCCTCTGGTTTTATAATAAATTGGTTGCCATTATAGGCCGTCATTTCTATATAGCTGTACGGATAGCTATATAATTTGGAATTGTCATACTTTGGGAAATAACTCCACCAATTGTCTATACTACTTAGTATAAAGTTTGAGCTTTTATATCCGTCTCTCAATCTGCCGATCTTTTTACCTGATGCCATGTTAACAATCTCAAAGTTATTACCAACCACCTCCTCAGGCACAATCGTTATTGATTGGATACACTGCGTTATCCATGGCACATCTTTTAGCTCAGCTAAAATTGCTTGTAAGCTATCAGTCCTTGGTGATGGATTATCGTTTAAATTATCTATGACATAATAATCTAATACTGAGGGCATTTTATCAAACGTGCCGCCAGTTGATGATTTTAGGTTGGGGTTGTCAGTATCGCCAAAATCTGATGTGAGGTCAGCACTTGAGCACATTAATACGTAATATGTATTCCAACTGACAACCTCGGTGTGAGTCACAACATAATCACGTCCATATTCCACTTGCTCCGGGAAAAGATTGGACAACCACGGAGTGCCATCTGACAAAAATTGTTGCTGATGAGATCGGCTAATAAATGACTTTAAATACTCGATGTCAAATTGCCATGTTTGGAATACGTCTATCTCAAATGTGATTATTGTGTTATCGTCATTTGCGTACTCTTTGTTACGTATAAATGCGTAAAACCATTTTGTTCCAAAATTTTTGTTTTGAAACATAATGTAATCACAACCGTAAAGATTATCGTAATTTTCCGGAACTGCAATCTTACCATCCCTGCGTAGGTATTGGAAATCATTATACTCTCGGTATTTTTTGGACAAAAAGTATAAAGATTGCTCTGACGCATTTTTAAAGTCCATCTGATTTTTATAATCAGTTAACCTAGTATTGTTTATCAATATTAACCGTGATTGTGGTGTGATTGCCATATGATTACCCCTATCCTGTTACAGTTACAGTGGCGCTTGCAGATTTTGCCGGCATAGCCATACTTGAGTATGTAACTATTAATTCTGTATTTGTTTCCGTTGGCGATACCGTCAATAATCCATCCTCACTTATAGTTGTTCCTTCTGATCCTTTTTCCACTGTAAACACGCCAGACTTATCTATTAATCCAGTCCCCTCTATAGTCCCTGTAAATTGTGTTACGCTCCCTTTTGCAACACTAGCATTTGTGGGTGAAATTGTCACACTAGTTATTTCAGGCTGTACAGTTGTAAATAAAATTGCATTAGAAAACGGCGAAATTGAGAAAGTTTTCCATACGTGATAAAAATAGTTCCAATATAATCCCTCTGGATTATAGATTTCTGTCATATTGTAATAATTGTCAAAAATCATAAACCAGTCACGGTCAACCATTAAACCAGATATTGACTTAAGGGCTGTTAACTCCTCCTCTGTAAATGGGGTATAAGTATTATATGGATCATCAGCAAAAATTTCTTTAAGACGTGGTTCGTCAATTATCCCAAATCCGTCAACACCAATCTGTCTGCCAATTAACTCAGCCTTATCCATATTAAATGACAATGCCAAAACTTCTACATCAAAAATTGCCGATAATTCTGTGGTCAAGATAGTATACAGATATCTTGGATCACTATAAGTCTTAACGCGAGCATAGTTGTAACCATCAGTCATATATCCAAGATTTCTAGCCGCCGCTACCATTGTAGTTGTTACTGACCTAGCATTATCACCCGTTACTGTTGGTATTACTGATGTTGCAATTTTACCTTCTAAAGCACATCTTGCGATGAGATATTTCATCACCAAAAATTCATCGTAATTTGCTCCGGTATAAAGTTGTTCGATAATTCTGCCAATTAAGTCCGTAATACCCTGCCACGATAAAAATGCCTGTCTTAACTGATCATTACTAACAGATGTCGGATAATATTTCTGGTAATTCATGGTGTGAAAAGCCGCCTGTACATCTGGGATTCTCCTTTTAAAAACATCTGTTTCCGCTTTTGCTGGATCAAACTGATATGGGCGCGCAATTTCAACAAAAATTTCTTCAACAGTTTCTCCATATTCCAGAAGACCTTTTTTAAATCCAGACCAAGGGTTTTCGTAAAGTCTGGACGTTATGATAACTCTACCAATCCTGTTTACAAGGCTGGATAAAAAAGCGTTCTGCAATGGTTGATACTGCATAATAATATCACCAATACCTCTAAGTGACTGCAAAGACTGATCTTTTGTAACTTTAGCTCCGTTAACTGTATCTCCCTCTTTTAACGCCACTGGCACCTGATCCGCATATGTGCCGCCTATCTCACTACGAGTTACATTTAAAATGTCGGCAGAATTTAATTCGTTTAAATTTTTGGTTGCTTTCGGTTTAGTTGGCATATTAACCCTCCGTTCTTTCTAATAATTCGTCAAAGCTCTGGACTTCTCCGTCCCGCTTTACGTCTTCTTCTGTTTCTTCTATTACTTCCTGATTATCATCGGAAAAGATTTCAGGAGTTTCTTCAGTTACCTCTTCCAGATTCCCGGAAGTAAATTCCCCCGCAAATATAGTCTGGGGGGACATGTTTGTGGAACACAGTGCAAGTGCCATAACCCCGGCTAATAATTTCTTTCTCATAAAGATCGCCTCCCTGTTATAAAATATATGTTTATAGGGATATTATACATCATGGAATGAAATTATATAATGCCCGTTAGAAGGCAAAAAAGTGCCTTTTTGCTATTATTTATTTACAAATGGTTTCAATTCTTCACGTTTTTCTATATCCAACAGATGGAAAATGCGGGAAAGATAATGTTTGATCGTATTGGGGGACAGAGACAGTTGTTTTGCGATTTCCTGATTGGTCCAGCCTTTGCTTGCGAGCATGGCTATGGAGTATTCCATAGGCGTCAGTTTATCTGTAACAGAGGACTGAAGCTGTGGATTATGAATATCCATCCAGCCGCGGCTGAAAGCAATGACTGCCTGTGAAAGCCGTTTGTAATTTTCCGGTTCTGTTGGTTTGATACAGGCTTCGATCTGGCCAAGCATCAGTCCGTGGTGCTCGATGAACGGTTCCAGAAATCCATCCGGTTTCGCCATGTTCCATGCTTTCATCAGGATTTCCCTGGCTTCCTCGTGTTTCTTCTGGTTATTCAGGCACATGATGATCACGCAGTAGAGATATTCCATAGCAATGGGATAACAGCCATCAAGCATCAGAAAAACTGACTGACATAATCCCAGTGCCCGCTCATATTCTTCATTCAGATAAGCATTGTGTGCGAGGATATAGATTGCATAAGCACGAATACCCGCCGGCAGGTACGGCAGAAAATCCTTGAGAGGTGGAAGTCCGTCTGCCGGAAGATGCATCAGAACCGTTGCCAGATAGCCGGCAAAAACACAGGAAGCCATAACTTCTTCTGATGCAGAGTTTTCTTCTGCAAGACGAAGGCATTCCTGGATGTTTCGAAATCCCATTCTGGAAGCAGATGGATTTCCCAGCGTAAGATTGGAAAAAGAATACAAAAGTCCTGCGGACACACGTTGCCGTCAAAGAAGCGCTTGTTGGCCTCGATGGTCTCCTGGGCCAAGTCC
>ERZ772819.3542-NODE-3542-length-10886-cov-6.403933_pt1 | contig 10886 bp, 10 predicted proteins | sample MGYA00580860_ERZ772819 | MGnify/ENA primary metagenome ERZ772819 (study PRJEB29015, sample SAMEA2737683) | human gut metagenome | biome: human gut; feature: human-associated habitat; material: faeces | place: China | collected 2012 ...
GACTAAGTGAAAGGGCCCCGAAAAATCAATTTAGAAATTCTTAAATTATGAAGCAAGCCGAAAAAATATTTATTTGTACACCTTCCATTTCCATAACCATAAAGATATTTTTTTGTTTCTATATTATTGAGAATATCATGTACCCTATTAGTGGGAAGTGTAGTATCATAATTTCTTTTATTGCTCTTTTTTGTATTCCTTTGAATGATAGGTATTTAAAATATTTGTGTATTGGTAAATATATCATTTTGTGTTTTTGTGCATTTTTAAAGTATTTTATTACTTCATTTTCTTGTTTTTTTAGATTATTGTTTTCTATTCTTTTTGAATATTCTTCACACATTAGCACTCCTGCTAGATATGTGTCTGTTATTGCATGGTGTCTATATTTTAAATATGATTTATAGTTGTTTCCTTCTTTTTGTTTCCATATATGTACGTTTTCCTTGAAGTTTCTTCCTCCAAATGCATTGTTTCCGTGTAGTCTATAACCAAATAGTGGTTTATCTAAGCAATAAATTCCTTTCATTTTGGATGCTATGTAAACTGTGTTCCAGTCATGTGCCATTGTGCTTGGAGTGAATGGTATTAGTTTTTCTTTTACTTCTTTTGTAAATATCTGGCTACATCCAATAGCTATATGTCTTGAAAATGCTAGTATTTCCTTTTTACTGTTATTTTTTTCGTTTATTATTGGCATATTTTTGTATCTTAAATAACTCTCATGTAATATATTGCCTTTTTCATCAATTTGGTTTGCATCACAGTAGACTAGGTCTACATTTTTTTCTTTTAGTGTTTTTAAGCTTTCTTCTATTTTGTTTAGATACCATATATCGTCATGGTCACTAAAAGCTATATAATCTGCTGTTGATTGTGCTAAGACAAATTCAAAATTTTTTGTATAACCTAGATTTTGTGGTTGAAAATATAGTTTTATTCTATTGTCTTTTTTTGCATATTCTTGTAAAACTTCTTTTACTTCTTGTTTTGTTGAACAGTCATCTGAAATTATAAGTGTGAAGTTTTTATAGGTTTGATTTAGTATGCTATCTAGTTGAAGTTTTAAGTATTCTATATTTGTGTTATAAGTTGTTAGTAAGATATCTACTGCTACTGTGTTTTCCATTTTTTATCTCCTTTTTTGATTTTTCCGGTTTTATTTTACACTTTTTTGTATTTTTTTGCAATGTTTATTTTCAGTTTTATTTTATAAAATATGTTGATATATAAAAAAACAAGTGCTATAATAAACTCATATTTTATAGTAATACTCTCTTAGTAACTATTAATTATAGGCTTGGAGGGTAAAACCTCCAGAAATTTTAGGAGGTTAGCTATGTTAAAATTAGAGTTTTCCGAATCATTTATCAACTCAATATTGGGGTCTAACAAGAAGATACTTAAGCATTATAAGTATTTATTAAAAAAACATTCCACAGAAATTGAAACTGTTGCACATAACGTTTACAATCAATTTCAGGAAGGATCTGAAAACATTTTATTTACAAAATTTCATATTACAGAAGCTGATATTATAAGTAAATTGTATTCTCTTATTAAGAAAAGTGTTCTTATTGATGCAATTAGCTGTTTATCTAGAAGTAATAAATGTAATTTTGTTAAATCAATAATTTGGATTTTAGACAATGATTTATTAATATCATCTTATATTAGCCAGCATGAAAATTTTCTATATTATTACTATTCTTTGATTATCTTTCAAGGAAAGGTTAATAAAAGATTATTAGAAATTTTCGAAAATTTATATCTTCAATAACTAAAAAACTCAATTTAAACACAACAACAAAACAGATATAATTTGAATTTATTTCAATTATATCTGTTTTGTTTTTATTTCTGTCAAAAAAGGCCGTCCCGTTTGACATTTCTGTCAGATGGGACGGTCTTTTTTGACATTTTATTTTACTAATCTTAATGTTTCTTTTGCTATCATTAATTCTTCGTTTGTAGGAATTACATATACTTTAACTGTTGAGTCTGGTGTAGAAATAACTTTTTCTTCCCCTCTCATATTGTTTTCATCTAAGTCTATTTTTACTCCCATAAATGCTAATTTTTTACAAATTCCTTTACGGATGTTTATTTGGTTTTCTCCAATTCCACCTGTAAATATTATGTAGTCAACTCCATTCATTGCAACTGCATATTTTGCAATGTAGCTTGCTATTGAATAGTTGAATGTTTCTACTGCCATTAATGCATCTGGTTGTCCTTCTACAGATGTGTTTTCTATTACTCTGAAATCAGGTTTTAAGTTTGACATTCCTGAAAGTCCAGATTCTTTATTCAAAATGTCTTCCATTTCTTGTGCACTTAAATTTTCTTTTTTCATTAAATATGTAACTACTGATGGGTCTAGGTCTCCGCTTCTTGTAACCATTGGTAATCCTCCAAGTGGTGTAAGTCCCATACTTGTATCTAATGATTTTCCATCTTTTATTGCACATATACTTGAACCTTGTCCTAAGTGGCAAGTTACTATTTTTGTTCCTTCTAAAGATTTATTTTCTATTTCTGCAAGTCTTTGTGATACGTATAAATGAGATGTTCCGTGTGCTCCGTATTTTCTTACTCCGTATTTTTCATAATATTTATATGGTATTGGATATACATATTTTTCTTTTGGCATTGTTTGGTGGAAAGTTGTATCAAATACTGCTACCATTGGTTTTCCTGGCATAACTTTTTTACAAGCTTCCATTCCTAAAACTGCTGCTGGATTGTGTAATGGTGCAAATTCACCACATTTTTTAATATTTTCTATTGCTTCATCATCAATTATTGCTGATTCTTTGAAGATTTCTCCTCCGTGAACAACTCTATGTCCTATTGCATTGATTTCATCTAAGCTTTCTATAACTTGATATTCTGGATTTGTGAATTGTTTTAAAGTAAAATCAATTGCTTCTGCATGATTATATGCTGGATTTTGAATTTCTACTTTTTTACCTTTTGCTTTATGTGTAATAAATGCTTCTTCTTCTCCTATTCTTTCGTATTTTCCAGATGCCATAACTTCATCTGTTTCCATATTGATTAATTGATATTTTAGTGATGAACTACCACAGTTTAATACTAATACCTTCATTTTTTACTCTCCTTTAAATTTATTTAATTTATTTAATTTATTTATTTTGAGCTTGTACTGCTGTTATAGCAATAACTCCTGCTATATCTTCGGCACTACATCCTCTTGATAAATCATTAACTGGTTTTGCAATTCCTTGGCATAATGGTCCATAAGCTTCTGCTTTTCCTAGTCTTTGTACTAATTTATACCCAATGTTTCCTGCATCTAAGTTAGGGAATATTAATACATTTGCTTCTCCTTTTAATGGACTTGTTGGTGCTTTTGAAGCCGCAACTTCCGGGATGATTGCAGCATCTAATTGTAATTCTCCATCTGCTATTAAATTTGGTTCTTTTTCTTTTAATAAATTTGTTGCTTCTATTACTTTTTCTGTTAATTCAGAATGTGCACTTCCATGGCTTGAATATGATAACATTGCAACTTTTGGTTCTTTTTGTACTAATTGTGTAAAACTTTTACTTGATGATATTGCAATTTCTGATAATTGGTCTGGATTTGGATTTTCATTTAATCCTGCATCTCCAAATATAAATGTTCCATTCTCTCCATATTCGCAATCTGGAACTACCATTACAAAAAATGCTGATACTAATTTTGTATCTGGTGCTGTTTTTAGTATTTGTAAAGCTGGTCTTAAAGTATCTGCTGTTGAATGTACAGCTCCTGAAACTAAACCATCTGCTTTTGTTTCTTCATCTTTTACCATAAGCATTCCAAAGTATACTGGATTTAGTACAAGTTCTTTTGCTTGTTCTATTGTCATTCCTTTATTTTTTCTTAGTTCATATAATAGTTGTGCATATTTTTCATAATTTTCTGATGTTTGTGGATTTATTATTGTTGCTCCCTCTATATTTACATTGTTTTCTTGTGCTTTTTGTTTGATTATTTCTTCATTTCCAACTAAAACAATGTTGGCATATTTTTCTTTTAATGCTATTTGTGTTGCTTTTAGTGTTCGTAAGTCTTCTGCTTCAGGAAGCACTATTGTTTTTATTTCTTGTTTTGCTCTGTTTTTTATATTTTCTATAAAGTTCATTTCTTACCTCCATTTTTTCTGTTGTTTATTATATATATAAATTGAAAAAAGTACAAGTATTTTTCGAAAAAACTTGTACTTTGTTTTTTATATTTTTATTTTTTCTATTTCTTCTTCTGTTAATTTTGTAACTTCACTTATTTGTGATATTGGCATATTTATTTTTAAAAGATTTTTGCTGTTTTTTACCTTCTTTCCTTCCAATGTTTATATACATTTTATTTTCGTTTCTTATCATATCTACTAATGCTAACATTTTCTCCTCACATCCATCTATTTCTTTTAGGATTTTTAAAATATCTTTATATTTCAGATAGTCTCCATATGTAAAAATTTCTATATTAATTTATCTCCTTTATTATAATTATATTTTATTTATTTGTCAATGTTTTTTCTGTAGTAAATTTGCATTTTTTATAATTCTTTTGTTTACTTTTTTGTATTTACCTCCTTTTTTCCTATTTTTTATGATATTTGTGGGATTTTTTTAGATTTATTTTTGTATTTCCTAAGTTGTTTTGATTTAAAAATTTATAAGACTATACATTGACAAATAATGTATAGTCTTATATTATCATATTTTTTGTTTGATTTCAAGATAAATAATTTGACAAATTCTATTTCTTAATAATTTATTCACATATATATGTGATAGAAAATCTTATTTGCTTTCCTTGACTTATTGTATTACCAGACCAATAATTATACATTTTACCATTCTTCTCTATCTTAAAATTGATTTTTTGTGCATTTTCATCTGTTGCCACAAAATATAATTCTTCTATTGGATTAGGTAAATCTTCTAGATATAACAAGCACCCATTCCCACTTTGTGCTGATAGTTTAATAACACCTGTTACCGTTACAACATTTCCGTATTGAGCAACTGTTATTGGTGATTCTTCAGCATTAACATATTCTTTATTAAATTTAAAATTGTTTTTATACTCTACAGAAATTTTATTATTCTCTCTAGAACTTTTGTCAACAATTTCATCAATTTTTCCTTCATATTCTACCAAAGTATTATTTTCTGTATTTTGTGCATTTTTCATAGCATTTTTAGCCTGTTTTGCATTTTCAAATAACCCTGTTTGTGTTAATGTGACTATTGCAATTCCTGCTAAAATTAATAAAATAATTATTGTTATCACTAGTGTTACCAATGTTATTCCACTTTCATTCTTCTTTTGTCTTCTCATTTTATTTTTCCTCCTTTATTAAGTTGAAAACTTAATTAATATTTTTTTACTATTATATATCATAATAAAAGCAAAAATGCAATATGTGTTAAAAAAATTTTTGAGTTAGTGTAATTTAGAATCAGTTGAAGATAAGCTATTTATAAAGTTCTTTCACTTTATTAAGTTTTCAGCTTAATTTTCTAACACTTTTCTCCAAAGAAGTGTTATTTTTTTATCATAAAAATTCATCTCAAGAATACCCTTAAAGAGGTGAATTATTTTGAGAGAAAAAAGCAAACTTTTTCTAATTAATGGTACAATTCTTACATTAACCGCATTATTTATGAGATTTGTAACATTAATTTTTAATATATATATTTCTAATAAAATAGGTTCTGAAGCAGTCGGCATTTTTAGTTTAGTAATGGCTGTATATTTGTTTTTTATTACAGTTGCAACTTCTGGCTTGAATATTGCAGTCACTTGTATTGTTTCTGAAAAATTTGCATTAGAAAATAAAAAGACAGGCATAAAAGCTGTTAGAACTTGTATATTTTTCAGTTTACTTCTTGGAATTGTTGCAGGTAGTTTAATTATTATTTTTTCTAATTTTATTACCTCAGCTTGCTTACATAACAGGGTTTCAAGTAAACCTTTATTTTATATTGCTATTGGTCTACCTTTTATTGCGATGTCAGCTTGCATTAATGCTTATTTTAATTCTGTACGAAAAGCTTATAAAAATGCAATTTCACAAATTTTTGAATTTATAATAAAACTTATTGCAACTATCATTTTATTACAAATTAATATTAGTAAAGGTGTTGAACTTGTTTGTGTTTCTTTAATATTGGCTGATGTTATATCAGAAGTTTGCTCTTTTACTTTAATTTATATTTTATATAAAGTTGATATTAGAAAGAAAAAATTAGATAATGTACGTTCTTTTGGCGAAAGAACAAGTATTATTAAAATAGCTGCTCCTGTGGCACTTACTTCTTATATACGTTCTGGGCTTTCTACTTTGAAACAACTTATAATTCCAACCCAACTTGAAAAATCTGGTTTGTCTTGTTCTGAGTCGCTTTCTAAATATGGTATTATTAATGGTATGGTTATGCCTGTTATAAATTTTCCTATTGTTTTTATGAGTTCTTATAGTATGCTTTTAATCCCTGAGTTTTCAACTTATTTAGCTCAAAAGAACTATAAAGCTATTAATTTCATTAGTAATAAGATATTTAGATTGACCTCTGCTTTTTCTTTTTGTATTTGCAGTATATTTTTATTTTTCTCGAATGAACTTGGCTTAGCTATCTATAATAATTTGGAGTCTGGATTTTATTTTAAAATTTTAGCTCCTTTAATTTTCTTTATGTATATGGACAATATAATTGATAGTATTTTAAAAGGTCTTAATAAACAATTTGGTGTTATGTGTTGTAATATTTTGGATTTAAGTGTAACTATATGTTTTATATATTTTTTACTTCCAATTTATGGCATTAAGGGATATATAATTTCTATATTTATTAGTGAGATTTTAAACTTTTTTGTAAGTCTTTTTCAAATGATAAAATATTCAAAAATAAAATTAAATTTTATAGATTGGCTAATAATTCCTATTGTTTGCAGTATTATTTCATATTTGGTTTTGTGTGTTTCACACTTTAATTTAATTGATTTGAAGCTAAATCTTATTTGTAATATTTTGTTGTTTATTTTAATTTATTTGATGATTTTTATTTTTCTAAATCAATTACGAAAAAGAGATTCAATTATATAAAATAGGAGAAAGCATATTTTTATTTTTGCTTTCTCCTTATTTTGTACTTATTCTATTTTAACCAATCTGGATTTGCTAAGTACCAATCAATAGTTTTAACAATACCATCTTCAAATTTTGTTTTTGGATACCATCCTAATTCATTTTTGATTTTAGTTGGATCTATAGCATATCTATAGTCATGTCCTTTTCTGTCAGCTACGTGTTCGATTAAATCTTCTGATTTTCCTAATCTTTGTAAAATTAGTTTAACTATTTCTATATTTCTTCTTTCATTGTGTCCACCAATATTATATCTTTCTCCAGCTACTCCATTATGGAATACTAAGTCTATTGCTTCACAGTGGTCTTCTACATATAACCAGTCTCTAATGTTTAATCCTTCACCATAAACTGGTAATTTTTCATTATTTAATGCTAATTTAATCATATGTGGGATTAATTTTTCATTGTGTTGATATGGTCCATAGTTATTTGAACAGTTTGTTACATTTACATTCATTTTGAATGTTTCATGATATGCAAATGCAATTAAATCTGAACTTGCTTTAGATGCTGAGTATGGGCTACTTGGTTTGATTGGAGATTTTTCTGTAAAATATCCATCTTCTTTAAGTGAACCATAAACTTCATCTGTTGAAATATGAACAAATTTATTTGGGCTACCTTCTCCCCATACTTGTTTTGCGGCTTCTAGTAAAGTATGTGTTCCTATTACGTTTGTGTGTGTAAATATGAATGGATTTTTTATACTGTTATCAACATGTGATTCTGCTGCAAAATGGATTACACCATTTATGTCATATTTTTTGAATAATTCTAGTACAAAATCAAAGTCACATATATCTCCTTGTACAAATGTTATTTTATCCATTACTTTTTTTAAATTATTTAAATTTCCTGCATATGTTAATTTATCTAAAACTATTACATTATAATCTGGATGTTTGTTTACAAAATATTCTGCAAAGTTTGCTCCTATAAATCCTGCAGCACCTGTTACTAATACATTTTTACTCATCTTTTTTCCTCTTTTCTTTTATTTCAAATTACTAAATAAATCTGTTTCTTTTAATTCTTTTAGTGATGGCCATTTTCCATCTTTTTCTGATGTTAGTAGCTCTTTCACTTTTAAATCTCCCATAGGCCAGTTGATTCCAACATCAGGATCATTCCAAGCTAGTCCACCTTCTGCTTCATGGTTGTAAATATCATCACATTTGTAAGCAAATTCTGCTTCGTCTGATAATACTAAAAATCCATGTGCAAATCCTCTTGGTATCATAAACATTTTTTTATTTTCTTCTGTTAATACAACACCTTCCCATTTTCCATAAGTTTTGCTTCCTGGTCTTAAGTCTACTGCAACATCAAATACTTCTCCTTTTATGCATCTAACTAATTTGGCTTGTGTATTTTCTTTTTGGAAGTGAAGTCCTCTTAATACTCCTTTTTTTGATTTTGATTGATTGTCTTGTACAAAGTCATAGTTTAAACCTATTTCTTCAAAATCTTTTTTGCTATATGTTTCCATAAAGTAACCTCTATTGTCACCAAATACTGTTGGTTCAATTATGCAAACACCTTCTATTGAAGTATCTATTCTTTTAAATTTTCCCATTTTCTTCATCCTTTCTTTGACACATTTTTTAATTATCTAAAATTATTTAACTAATTCTTTTAAATATTTTCCATAGTCTGTTTTCATATATTTATCAGCTAATTTTGATAATTGTTCTGCTGTTATCCAACCTTTTTGATAAGCTATTTCTTCAGGGCAACATACTTGCAATCCTTGTCTTTTTTCTATTGTTTGTACAAAGCTTGCTGTTTCTAGTAATGCATCATGTGTTCCTGTATCAAACCATGTCATTCCTCTTCCGAATGTTTCTACATATAATTTGTTCATTTTCATATATTCTTCATTTACTGTTGTTATTTCTAGTTCTCCTCTTGCTGATGGTTTTACATTTTTTGCTATTTCTATTACATCATTTGTATAGAAGTATAGTCCTGGTACTGCATAATTTGATTTTGGATTTTCTGGTTTTTCTTCTATAGATATTGCTTTTCCTGTTTCATCTATTTCTACTACTCCATATGCTCTTGGATCTTTTACTTGGTAACCAAATATTGTTGATTCATTTTCTCTTTCATTTGCTCTTTTTAGCATTTCTGATAAGTGTGAACCATAAAACATGTTATCTCCTAATATCATTGCAACATTGTCTTCTCCTATAAAGTCTTCTCCTATAATAAATGCTTCTGCAAGTCCATTTGGTTTTTCTTGTATTTTATATTCAAATGTCATTCCCCATTGTGAACCATCACCTAAAAGTGTTTTGAATGTTTCAGCATCTCTTGGTGTTGAGATTATTAATACCTCTTTTATTCCTGCTTCCATTAATACTGATAATGGGTAATATATCATTGGTTTGTCATATACTGGCATTATTTGTTTTGATATTGCAAGTGTTAATGGATATAGTCTTGTTCCACTTCCTCCTGCTAATATTATTCCTTTTCTGTTTTTCATTATTTCCTCCTTACTGTCCAATGAGGTTGTCCCCATCGACACTTTGTCTAACTTGAAATGTCAAAAAGGGCATCCCTATTGACATCTTTCTTCTTCTAAATATCTTCTTAATCCATCTTTCCAATCTGGAACTTTTATTCCACATTTTTCAAGTTTTTCTTTTGACATTTGTGAATTAAATGGCCTTTTGGCTTGTGTAACTTTCATCATTTCTATATATTCTTCTGTTGTTACTGGATTTACTTTGCATTCGATTCCTTGTTCTTTTAGGATTTCTTTTGTAAAGTCATACCATGTTGTGTAACCTTCGTTTGTTGCATTGTATATTCCGTATGGTATTTGTTTTTCTATTGCTTGATATATTATTGCCGTTAAGTCTTTTGCATATGTTGGACTTCCGTGTTGATCTGATACTACATTTATTTCATCTCTTGTTGTTCCTAATTTTGTCATTGTTTTTACAAAATTGTTTCCTCCTACTCCATATAACCATGCTGTTCTAAATATGTAGTATTCATCCATATTGTTTTCTATTCCTTGTTCTCCGTGTAATTTTGTTTTTCCATATACTGTTACTGGTTCTTTTTTATCATCTTCTTTATAATCTTTTGATAAATCTAGATTTCCTCCAAAGACATAGTCTGTTGATATGTGTACTAATTTACTTCCTGAAGCTTTGGCAGCTTTTGCTAAGTTTGTTGGTCCATCTCCATTTATTTTATCTGCTAATTCATAACATTCTTCTGCTTTGTCAACTGCTGTAAATGCTGCACAGTTTATTATATAGTCTGGTTTTAAGTTGTTTATAAATTCAAATACTGCTTTTTCATCTGTTATATCTAGTTCTGAAACGTCTGTTGCAGTGATATCATTTCCTTTTGCAAATTTTTCTTTTACTTCTTTTGCAAGCATTCCATTTGCACCTGTTATAAGTATTTTCATATGTTATTCCTTCTTTCATTTAATTTCAGTCATTATAATATCACTAAAAAGAAAAAAGTACAAGTTTTTTCTTGTACTTTTTTCTTTTTATATACCAATTTTTGATAATAAATCTATTATTGTCAATATTCCTATATATAATGCTGTTTTACTATATTCATTTGTATCTCTATAATCTGTTGATATCTTTTTGCTATTTATATTAACTAATATCAATGGTAAGATTGCAATTAAGTATCGTGCTTGATAACCATTTATTGATAATGCTCTTGCTGGTGTTACTA
>ERZ772819.3548-NODE-3548-length-10874-cov-54.532119_pt1 | contig 10874 bp, 9 predicted proteins | sample MGYA00580860_ERZ772819 | MGnify/ENA primary metagenome ERZ772819 (study PRJEB29015, sample SAMEA2737683) | human gut metagenome | biome: human gut; feature: human-associated habitat; material: faeces | place: China | collected 2012 ...
GTTCTGTACAAAATATGGGATATCCACATCCTTTGTGCGCAAGGGAAGGGCGGCCAAAGATGAGCCTTTGAGGAAGGTGCTTAGAAGCGAACTCTCAAAAGAAAGGGCAACACGGCTTGAAGGAAGCTTCGGCACTCAAAAGCAACATTACTCGCTCTCAAGGATAAAGGCCAGAAACAGGAAGACGGAAATACTGTGGATTTTCTTTGGAATACATACGGCAAATGCCATACTGATAATAGAAAAAATCAGAAACAAAACAGCTAAAGCAGCATGATATGATTTTACTCACAGAATCAGAAGAGGTCATCAGACTTCTTCCGGAACGTCATGTCCTGTCGGATAGAAGTATGTGAGAAAGCACGGAAAAATGACAATAAGAATGGCATATGAAATGGTCATGCCCTATCATCTTCATATGCCATCTTATTTTTTAGAGACATTTACTGAATATCCCAAAGATAGCCGTCCAGATTTTGGGGCGGCTATTTTTGTGTCTGCTTCCATTTGCCCGGAAGTAAATCACGATATTTTTCTATAGAGGTATTGGGAAACCATGCGGCACAACGGTCTATAATGTCGCATAGGTATTCAAATACGTTTATACCACACCTGTGACAGGTAATGGCCAATGAATAAGTGTTATAATTACTATCTGTAACTTTTCGGAGCAGTCATTTTTGTTTTGCCAGATCTCCTTGCTTTTTTACAGTATTTCTCTCAGCCATTTTTCTAATTCTCCCGTCCATTGGCGCTTATAGGTAAAGCTGTCGCGGAAACCCCAGCCGTGGCCGCCGATAGGATAGGTGTGGAGGGAAGCAGGGACTTTATTCTTTACCAGCGCCAGGTAATAGCTCACGCTGTTGCTGACGGGTACAGCTCCGTCATCGCTGCTATGCATGATGAAGGCGGGAGGAGTGTCGCCTGTTACTTGCAGTTCATTGGAGTAAAGTCTCACTAGCTCTTCTGACGGGCTTTTTCCTAAAAGATTGTCACGTGAGCCCTTATGGCAGTTGGACAGATCCATGCTTATGACGGGATAAAACAGGATCTGAAAATCCGGACGCGTTCCGGCTGTATAGTGGGTGGCTGCCGTACTGGCCAGATGTCCGCCCGCAGAGGCCCCCATGATACCCACTTTTTGAATATGCCATTCGTTGGCGTGTTCTCTCATCAGCCGGATAGCCTGATGGGCGTCGCTCAATGGTACATCATGGTGTCCGTTTGGCATACGGTATTTCAATACGGCGTATGTGATGCCTTGTGCGTTGAACCAGTCTGCCATATCGTGCCCTTCGTGATTCATTGCCAGGCGTATGTATCCCCCTCCGGGACAAGCCACGACAGCCAGTCCGTTCGGTTTGGCTGCCGGATAAACGGTAAGGGTAGGCTCGCTGACATTGGAAATCCGGTTGTTCTCTAATTTCTGCTCGGGGGTGGTGATGCCGTTGGAGTTGGGGGCGCCATCGGGCCATAATTCCAACTCTACAGGTTTCTGGGCAGACAATGCGGTAGAGATTGCAAGTAAACTCATTAGTAAGATTCGTTTCATATAGCTTTTATTTTCACGGTATTTGAAAAAGGGTTATTTTTTCTTTATATGCATACTGGCTTTAACCAGCCATATGATCAGGAGGATATAGGCGGCCAGTGACAGCACTTCGCTCAACGGGTTGCTCAGCCATTCTTTGTTGATCAGATTGATACCGCCAAAGCGCATGGCGGCACTGACAACCCCCATCAATGCGCCTCCGGCTATGAATCCGGATGCCAGCAAAGTTCCCTTCTCGCCACGTTCGGCGTTCACCGCCTCGTCTTTGCTGCGGGTAGTGACATACCAGTTCACCGCTCCACCTACCAGCAACGGCAGGTTCAATTCCAGTGGAATGAACATACCCAGCGCAAAAGCCAGTGCGGGTACTTTGAAGTAGGTCAGCACCAATGCCAGCACAGCGCCTATTCCGTAAAGCAGCCAAGGAGCGCCTACACCGTTCATCAGCGGGTCTATTACAGCTGCCATCGCGTTGGCCTGCGGAGCTGCCAATGCGCCGGTGGAGAAGCCGTAGGTCTTGTTCAGGATCATGATGACGCCGCCCACAGTTGCTGCCGATACTAGTGTGCCGAGGAATTTCCATGTTTCCTGTTTGGCAGGAGTACTGCCCAGCCAGTAACCTATTTTCAAGTCTGTGATGAATCCGCCTGCCATAGAGAGTGCCGTACAAACCACACCACCCATAACCAGTGCAGCAACCATGCCGGTAGCACCTTTCAGTCCAACGGCAACCATTACTACTGAGGCAAGTATCAGTGTCATCAGTGTCATTCCCGATACAGGGTTAGTGCCGACTATGGCGATAGCGTTGGCTGCTACGGTGGTGAACAGGAATGCAATGCCGGCTACGAGCAGGATGGCTACAATGCTGTGTAATACATTTCCATGCATCACATCAAAAAAGAAGAACAGTAAGATCAGCAGGATGGTGAAGATGGACCCGAAGGCGATTATTTTCATGGAAAGGTCTTTCTGCGTGCGGATGACGTTTGCTTCCACCTTCTTGCCGCCCATCTCTTTGGCGGCCAGTCCCACAGCACTCTTTATAATGCCCCATGAGCGCACGATACCGATCACACCGGCCATGGCGATACCACCGATACCGATACTTTTGGCATATTCCTTGAATATAAGTTCGGGTGACATTTCGCTGATGGTTTGTGTCAAGGCCGGATTCCATGCATTCAGCACTTGGTCGCCGAACAACAGGGCCATACCTGGAACAATAACCAGCCATACCACCAATGAACCGGCACAAATGATAGCCGCGTATTTCAAGCCGACAATATAGCCTAGGCCTAATACTGCTGCACCGGTGTTTATTTTCATCACCAGTTTGGCTTTTTCGGCAACCATCTCACCCCAGCCGCATACGCGGGTGGTGAAGTTTTCATTCCACCAGCCGAATGTGGCTACAATGAAATCGTACAGACCTCCTATTAGTCCTGCAAAAAGCAATGGCTTTGCCTGGCTTCCGCCTTTCTCGCCGGAAACAAGCACTTGCGTACTGGCAGTGGCTTCGGGGAAGGGATATTCGCCATGTTTGTCGCTGACGAAATATTTACGGAAGGGGATGAGGAACAGGATCCCCAAAATACCTCCCAGCAGTGAGCTGACAAACATCTGGAAGAAGTTGACTGTCATTTCGGGGTATTTGTCCTGCAATATATAAAGGGCGGGCAATGTGAAGATGGCTCCTGCCACTATGACTCCCGAACAGGCACCGATGGATTGGATGATGACATTCTCACCTAACGCGTTTTTACGCTTGGCGGCTCCCGATACACCTACGGCGATGATGGCGATAGGGATGGCGGCTTCAAAAACCTGTCCCACTTTTAATCCCAGGTAAGCTGCGGCCGCCGAGAATAATACCGCCATGGCGATACCCCATAGCACAGACCATAGGTTTACTTCGGGATATTTTTTGTTTGGTGACATGATGGGGTGATATTGTTCCCCCGGTTTCAGAGGTCGGAACGCGTTATCGGGCAATCCAACCGATTTTTCTTCTTCTTGTTTCATGTTTCTCTATGTTGTTATTTTTGAAATTTATCATAATAAATGCCCAAAAATAGTGAAAAAATAGAGAAACATCCTCATGATTTGATTAGAATATCTGAAATTTCAATCCAAATGATAGTCTCAGATAGTCATCGGGTTTCAAATAACTGTTGTTGAACGCACTGACAACGTATAAATCGCATGTGCTGATTTCGTAGAATGCGGTGATGCTTTTAGAGAACTTCCGGTACTTTTCGGGCACATCGAAACGGACGCGTTGTCCCAGAAAGATATGGGTGCGGATACGGGTGGAAAATCCGTAGTATCCACGGGGATAGCGCTCAGGTTCGCTTGTCCAGAAATCATCGCTGAATACGGTGTTGAAATAGATTCCGGTAGTCAGCGGTTCCAGCGAGAAGTCTTTGCCCAGCCAGATACTCCACGGGATATAATTCTGTTTCAAGGTCATGGTCATCTTGAAATGTTTGGATGAGTAGCGGGGGATGAAGCCCAAAAGAAGATCGGTTTCCCATTGGCCTCTTTTTCCATAATCCCAGCCTATGCCCCAGGATAACAGGCCCATTCCACCGGCGTACTGTAATTTGGTGTGGGTGGGGATCAAAGCTTCCCACGCACGCCTGTAACGGTGTACGCGCTTGTCGTATTTATGGTGCCGGTTTGGCATTTGGGTTACAATATCTTCCTCTTGGTTTTGAACGGAAGGAGAGGAGACAAGTATGCTGTCTTTGGATAAGATGGAGTAAAGTGTATTATTTTCTTGGGCTTGTGCCGTAAAAGGCAATAGTGGCCACAATAGGTTCAGAAATATCTTTTTAAAATTCAACTGTTTCATAATCGTAGGTTCCATCTTCTTTAATGGTGAATAATAAGTAGATGCGTTTGTCTATGCAGGGGCATTGGAAATACAGAACTCCGTCGTTGAATAGATCATCTACTGCGAATTTGTGTTCATGGCCGTAAAGACAGAACTGGACTTTGGGGAACTGGTTGACGTATAGTTGGAAGATTTTTGCTACATTGTTGTTGAATACAAATTCAAAAGGTTTTACGTGCATTGCGAATACCGTTTTTTCTATTTCAGGCGACAGGTTGTTCAGTTCATTTTCTATAAAATTGAAATCGGGAACCGGTTCCGAATAATCATATTCCATCGCATTGGTATTGAGGCAGATAAAGCGTACATTTCCGGCTGTGAAGGCGAAGTTGGGATCTCCATAAATGGCTCTGTATGCGTCTTCACCTGTACCCAGGCAGTCGTGGTTGCCTAAAAGGCATACGTAGGGCATCTGGAATTTGTTAAATATGTCCCGCATCCATATGAATTCTTTTGTGACGCCGAAATCGGACTGGTCTCCTCCGTGAATGACAAAGTCTATGTCACCACGGGCATTGAGGGCTTTTACAACATCTTCGGTAGAGTTGTACCATCGTTGGGTATCACTGATCATGGCAAAGCGGATCGTTTTTTTGCCTTGCATTTTGTTTTCTATCAACTGGATGTTTTTGTTGGTCAGTTCTCTTTCTCCTGTAATATGTACATCGTATGGATGGGTTTCCAGCATGTCACAGCCACTGAAACAGAGGGCCAGCAGGACAAAGAATAATAGCTTGTTTGTCATTGTTCTCTTAAATTTGCTGCAAAGTACGTTATTTTAATCAGAATAAGAGTGGCTTATTATTGGGGAAAAATGTTCTTTTTTTCTTATTTTTTTGTCTTTACTTGGATACAGGCAGGCGGGGCAGTGTTTTCCGGATATAAAAAGAGGATGTATCAAACTCGAATCTTCTTTTGTTTTGATACATCCTATCTCTTATGATGTGAGAATTCTATTCTGCAACTGTGCCTTTCGGGGTCATATCACCTTCTATATAAAGACGTGTCATTTCATTTTTCCCGTTTGTGCGGATAGTGATTGATTTCTTGAAATGTCCCGGAAATTTGCCGGCTCCATTATAAGTCACTGTTATCTGTCCGCTTTCACCCGGTTTGATGGGCTCTTTAGGATATTGGGGAACAGTACATCCGCAAGATGCGATCGCTTGATGGATGACCAAGGGACCGTCTCCCGAATTTTTGAATTTGAAAACGCAAGTAACTTTCGGGCTAGACTCGGGGAATGAACCGAAGTTATGTGTTGTTTTCTCAAAGGTTATTTCTGCTTCTCCTTGAGATTGCCATACGGCTGCGTATGTGGTTAACCCTATAATCAACAATAATGTTGAAAGCAAAATTTTCTTCATTAGTTCCACTTTTTAAAAATTATCGGGGCTAAATTACTGTTTTTTTTATAAAAGGTCTTTAACTGTTAGTGAAATAAATGGTAAATTAACACCTTTAAAAATAAGGGACAAAGATAATCAACCCTATGAGGGCGGCAAAGATGGCGCAAATCAGTACGGCTCCTGCCGCTATGTCCTTTACGTCTCCGGCTATGGGATGGTAGTCTGGTGATACCAGGTTTACCAGGCGTTCTATGGCTGTGTTGAATGCTTCGGCAGCCAGTACCATTGCAAAGCACAGGAGGATGACAAGCCATTCGGTGCGTGTTATTTCAAACCGGATGCCTGCAATGGTTACGGCGATGATGGCTGCGCAATGTATCCAGGCATTGTGTTCCTTGCTTAAAAAACTACATACGCCTTTCCAGGCGTATATAAAGCTTTTTAGTCGTTTATGCAGTTCATTCATTTTTTTAAGTTTGGGGTGAGTTTATCCTCTGTTTACCTGTTTTACTCCTTTTACTGTCTTTATCTTTTTTACTAATGATTCCAGCTTTGAAGTATCATCTACCATTACGGTCATCATGCCGCTGAACAGCCCGTCGTGCGAGTCGATACTGATGGAACGGAGCAGGATATCGTTTTCCTTATTGATAATGGAGGTGATATTTGTCACAATTCCTATATCGTCATGGCCAACGATGCGCAGCGTGATGGGGTATTGTTTGCCGTGGCTTTTCCCAGCCCAACGCGCCTTTACGATACGGTAGGCGAAACGTGATTGCAACTCCCGTGCGTTAGGACAGTCGGTACGGTGTATTTTGATTCCTCCGCTGATGGTTACAAACCCGAATACATCATCGCCATAGATAGGGTTACAGCATTTGGCTAATTTGAAGTCCAGTCCTTTCAAATTCTGATCAATGACCAGTACGTCCTCTTTGAAGGTCTTGTCGTCCTGTGCTGTCTGCATGCTGAAATTCTCGGCGCTGCGATAGACAATATCTTCCCGGTTTTCCGTTTCCTTTTTCTTCAGTTCCAGGTATTTTTCGATGATGTCGTTCGCATCTCTTGTCTCGTTGGCTATGTCCTGGTAGAACTCGGTTACGGTTTTGTATCCCAGCTTTTTTATCAGGCGCATCATCACTGCTTCATCGTATTCCAGTTTGCGGTTCTTGAATTTACGTTCTATGGTTTCTTTGGCGAACTCTGTTTGGCGGGCTTCTATCTCTTTGATGGCCTGGCGTATTTTGGTTCTTGCCTTCGAAGTGGTGACGATGTTCAGCCAGTCGCGTTTGGGTGTCTGGGTGTTTGAAGTCATGACTTCTACCTGGTCACCGCTGTTCAGCGTTTGCTTTAATTGTGCGTTCTTTCCGTTCACCTTTGCTCCGATACACTTGGAACCCAGTTTGCTGTGGATGGCGAAAGCAAAGTCCAGTACGGTCGCTCCTTTCGGCATCTTGTACAAGTCACCTTTGGGGGTGAATACGAATACTTCGTCTTCGTATAATTCCAGTTTGAACTGGTCCATCACTTCCAGGTCACTGTCGGCGTTCTCCAGTGTTTCCCGGATGGAGGTCAGCCATTCATCCAGACCGCTTTCTCCTTTTACGCCTTTGTAACGCCAGTGGGCTGCCAGACCACGTTCCGCTATCTCGTCCATGCGTTCGGTGCGTATCTGTACTTCCACCCATTTGCCTTCAGGCCCCATTACAGTGGTATGCAAGGATTCGTATCCGTTACTTTTGGGTACGGAGAGCCAGTCGCGCAGACGTTTGGGATTGGGCATATACATATCGGTCACAATGGAATATACCTGCCAGCATTCTTGTTTTTCCTTGTCGACGGGAGAGTCCAGAATGATTCGGATGGCAAACAAGTCATACACTCCTTCGAAGGGACATTTCTGTTTCTTCATTTTCTGATAGATGGAATGGATGGACTTGGTACGCCCTTTCATGTGGAACTTCAATCCTGCTTCTTCCAGCTTATGCTGTATCGGTTCGATAAAGGCGGCTATGTATTTGTCACGGGAGGCTTTCGTTTCGTTCAGTTTGTCCTTTATATGATAATATACGTCGTGTTCAGTATATTTCAAGGAAAGGTCTTCCAGCTCCGATTTCAGTTTGTATAGCCCCAGCTTGTGTGCCAGCGGTGCGTACAGATAGGCAGCTTCGTTGGCTACTTGGGTGCGTGCTTCTATATTGGGAGTCTCCTTTATCTGTCTCATCAGGTTCACGCGGTCTGCAATGATGATCAGAATAACACGCATGTCTTCGGCAAAGGAGAGCAGCAGGTTGCGGAAATTTTCCGATTCTATGGTAGGGCTTTTGGAGTATAGCTCATTGATTTTCACAAGACCGCGTATGATCCCCGCTACATCCTCTCCATATTCCTGTTGTACAGATGCTAAGGTGCATAAATGGTTCTTTACCGATTCGTGCAGCATGATCCCCAGGATGGAAGCCCGTTTCATCCCAATTTCCTCGGCCACGATGACAGCGGTCTGCATATCTTTGATGATAGGATTCATTCCGAAACAATTTCGTGGCAGGTTACCTTCGGCAACTGCTTTTATGAGGTGTATTTTTAACTTATGGCAATCACCCTTCTGCAAGGTGTCGCCGGATAATTGCAGCAATCGTTTATAGAGGGCGAACAGTTGCTCACGCTCTTTGGCTGTGAAAAATGCTTTTTCTTCCATAACACGTGAAATCTTTTCGAGGGTAAAGGTAGTTTTTTTCTTTATTTATTAGGTAGTGTTCTCGCATTTTTTTGTATTTTTGGGCAATTAATAGTGAAAGAATAAGGTAACAATTTATTTAAACCATATAAAATCATGTACTTATGTTAACACCTGAAGACAAAGACTTATTAGTGAAAAAAGGAATTTCCGAGCAGCAGATTGCAGAACAACTGGCTTGCTTTGAAAAGGGTTTCCCATTTTTGAAGTTGGATGCAGCCGCTTCTGTTGAAAAGGGAATCATGGCTCCCGCCGAAAATGAAATGAAAAATTATTTGGAAGCATGGGATACATATAAGGAAGGGGAGAAAACCATCGTGAAGTTTGTACCCGCCTCTGGTGCTGCCAGCCGCATGTTCAAGAATTTGTTCGAATTCCTGGGGGCTGATTACAATATTCCGAAGACTGATTTCGAAAAGAAATTTTTCGACCATATTCATAGCTTCGCATTCTACAATGACTTGAATGCGGCTTGTATGGATAATACAGGAAAGGATATTGATGCTTTGATGGCCGGGAAGGAGTATAAACCTATAGTAGCCAATCTGCTGGAAGCTGCCGGCTTGAACTATGGGGCATTACCGAAGGGGTTGTTGAAATTCCATCGGTATGCGGATGGTGTGCGTACACCGCTGGAAGAACATTTGGTGGAGGGTGCGTTGTATGCGGCAGGCAAGACCGGAAAAGTGAATGTGCATTTCACCGTTTCTACGGAACATCGTGAGTTGTTCACAAAGCTGGTGGAAGAGAAGGTTGCCGTTTATGCAAAGAAATACGGGGTGGAATATGATGTGTCGTTTTCTGAACAGAAGCCGAGTACGGATACGGTTGCTGCCGATATGGAGAACAAACCTTTCCGCGATAAAGGCAAGCTGTTGTTCCGTCCGGGGGGGCACGGTGCGCTGATTGAGAACCTGAATGATTTGGATGCCGATGTTATCTTTATCAAGAATATAGATAATGTGGTTCCCGATCGCTTGAAAGAGGATACTGTTACGTATAAAAAGCTGATTGCGGGGGTACTGGTTACTCTGCAGAAGCAGGTATTTGAATATTTGGAATTACTGGATGGCGGTAAATATACACATGCGCAGCTGGAAGAGATCATTCGTTTCTTACAGCAGACTTTATGTTGCCGCAAACTGGATATCAAGGATCTGGAAGATGCCGATCTGGTTATTTATCTGCGTAAGAAGTTGAACCGTCCGATGCGTGTATGCGGTATGGTGAAGAATGTGGGTGAACCGGGAGGCGGCCCGTTCCTGGCTTATAATGCGGATGGTACTGTTTCATTGCAAATTTTGGAAAGTTCTCAGATTGACATGAATGATCCGGTCAAGAAAGAGATGTTCGAGAAGGGTACTCACTTTAATCCGGTGGATTTGGTGTGTGCGGTACGCGATTATAAAGGAAACAAATTCGACTTGGTGAAGTATGTGGATAAGGCTACAGGTTTTATCTCTTATAAATCAAAGAACGGTAGAGAACTGAAAGCATTGGAGCTTCCGGGCTTGTGGAACGGCGCAATGAGTGACTGGAACACTGTTTTTGTTGAAGTGCCGTTGAGTACCTTTAATCCGGTGAAGACTGTGAATGATTTGTTGCGTGAACAGCATCAATAATTCCTTTTTTTATTATAGACTACATGGATTTATACAGATCGGACGATTTGTGTAGGTCCGTGTAGTTTTTTGTGAAATTAATTTATATACCCTTGATTACTAACCTATAATTAAAAAGAATGAACCTGCTGACCTTTATTGCCCCACTGGCTGTGGCGGCAACTTTTATGATGCCGGCCGATGCTGCAAATCACAAAGAATTACCGGCATTGGGGAATACTCATATTCAAGTATTCGACAAAACCCCTGTTTGTTTTCGTCCCGATTCTTTCCCTAATTATACTCCTGCCAATGCTGACGGAGTGATCCGTCTGGTAAACGGGCGTATCATTTTAAAGAAAATAACCTTACCCGATTATAAAAGGGATGTGGATGTTACCCTGAAAGTAACTGTAGCTTCCAATGGTGACCGTTGGGATAAATCTGGATCTTGTTTTGTGCTTCCCAAAGAATCGGTGATTAATCTGATGAATATAGCCGAAGGCAAGAGGGCGTTTCCTGCGGTAGACAGTACCAAATATGAAAAAATGATTGGTATTGTTCCGGGTCAGGATTATGTGCCTACCCTTGAACTGATGCGTTTTATGACCCCGTTCGGTGTGGGGTATTATAGTTCGGATAATGATTCTTTGAGCAGCAAGAGACGTCCTGTATATATCCCGAAATGGGAAAAGAGTGTGACTTGGGTGCAGGATATTACCGATCTTTATCC
>ERZ772819.3556-NODE-3556-length-10852-cov-3.770029_pt1 | contig 10852 bp, 12 predicted proteins | sample MGYA00580860_ERZ772819 | MGnify/ENA primary metagenome ERZ772819 (study PRJEB29015, sample SAMEA2737683) | human gut metagenome | biome: human gut; feature: human-associated habitat; material: faeces | place: China | collected 2012 ...
TCTGTGACGAAAACGGTATCTGTATTGACATTAAGCCGAGAATACAGGGCGTTTCGGAGGGTATTATAGAGGAATTTATGCTGATGGCGAATAATTCGGCCGCTAAGGTAGGTATGAAAAAGGAAATTCCCTTTGTTTACCGTGTGCATGAAAATCCGCCCGCAGAAAAGATTGAATCGCTGAAAACCACTCTCGAGGCACTCGGCATAAATCCGCTCGGAATAAACGAAAAGGCCGAAGCAAAAAACTTCGCCAAGCTGCTTGAAGAAACTGCAGATGATCCTAAGAATATAATCATAAACAGAATCGTACTGCGTACTATGGCTAAGGCAAAGTATTCCGAACAGCCCATCGGTCACTTCGGACTTGTAATGAAGGAATACGCACACTTCACTTCCCCGATAAGACGTTACGCCGACCTTTCTATCCACCGTATCCTGACTGACTATGTTTCAAGAAAGGGTGCGGACAAGCTGAAAAAGAAATACGGCGAATTCTCTGTCAAAGCGGCGGCTCAGGCAACAAAGACAGAGCTTTCCGCAGTAGCGGCGGAAAGAAGCTGTGAGGACTTCTATGCAGCTGAATATATGAAAAAGCACATAGGAGAGGAATTTGACGGCATCATTTCGGGCGTTATCGGCAGCGGACTTTTCGTTGAACTTCCGAACACGGTAGAGGGCAAAATAGATGTACGCTCACTGTCGGAAAACTACTTCGAGGTAAGAAACGGCATCGCTCTTTATGACGGTGTAGCCGGCACTATGTATACTATAGGCGATAAGGTGCGTGTAAAGTGCATCAACGCAAACGTTAACTTAGGACAGATTGACTTTGAGCTTATCAAGGTTTACGAGGATGCATCAAACGGCGATAAAGCCGAATAATAAAGGAGAAATATTGAAATGTCAACAGAAAAGAAAACACAGCACAAGGACATTCGTGATGCAAAGGCATTCAAGGCGGTAGGTCAGGGTGTTGAAAAGGTCGGAAAAATCAAATTCATAAGCGAATTCAAGGACTTCATATCCAAGGGCAACGTAATGGATATGGCAGTAGGTATGATTGTCGGTGCGGCATTCACAGCAATCGTTACCTCGCTTGTAAACAACATTCTTATGCCTGCGCTCGGTATGATTACAGGTCAGATAGATTTCTCCGATCTTAAAATCGTACTCAAGGCGGCTGTGAAAGAGGGTACGGAGATTATCGAGCCTGAGGTCGCTATCGGCTACGGCGCATTCATCAATTCCGTTATCAGCTTTTTACTCATCGCACTGTCGGTATTCATACTGATAAAGGTACTCGGCGCATTCAAGAGAAAGAAAGCGGAAGCGCCTAAAGAAGAGCCGAAGCCCGATCCTCAGATAGAGCTTCTTACCGAGATCCGTGACCTTCTTAAAGGTGAATCTGCAGTGAAAGCAGAATGCGAGGAAAAAGAAAAAGAGCCTGAAACAGTTACTGAATAAGATACATACATTTCTACGGAGGGCAAATTGAAAAAGCAGGACATAATCATTTCCGATGATGCACTAACAAAAGAGCAGAAAGAAAAGCTGGAACAGGAGTTTTTCGAACGTCAGCAGAAAGAACTGCATAAGGGCAAGCTGTTTATGACAGCAAGCGTAATCGCACTGTATGCTAATGCGGTTATCACTGCGGCTTTGTATCCGCTGTACCTGAGAAATCTTCTGCGTTCTATATTCTTTATAACAAACCCTAAAAAGCCTGATGATTTCGCTCTGCCCGAATCGGCGATAATGTTTATCACAGTGCTGATAATCTTTATCATACTGTGCATAAATATCGGTATGGCGATAGCCACCAACGTCTGTGCCGCAAAGAAAAAAGGTGCAAGACCTGCGGCGGCTGTATCGTTTATACTTGCAGAGGTTATAAATCTGCTGATAGCTGTAATGCAGTTAAGCTCGGCTCTGACCTACAGCGATACAGCGGCAGAAATTGCAATGTTCGTAAACATTCTGTTCTGCTGTGTATGTGCAGCCGGCATATACATAACGATATTCAAGTCGAATATTTCGGATTATACCTATGCGGCGGTATCGAAAACGTCAGAAAAAGCCGAAAACGAATAATTTACCTAAAATCGAAATGTCTTTAAGTAAATTTAAGAAAAAGTATTGCATTTTCCGTGTGGCTGTTGTATAATCATATCAAAGGCTATTTCCGCTAGCTAACACAACTAAACCGAAAGGAAAAGTACTTAATAAATGAGCTTATTTGAAGATAACAAGAAGAGAGTGATAGACGATTACGAGCGTCTTATCAACAGAAAGAACGCCGTTGCCGACTGCTATAACGGCATATATGACAGATATGTGAATCCCGTTCTGACAGCCGATCATGCGCCTTACTTCTGGAAGTATGATATGGATCCCAAGACAAATCCTTACTTTATGGAGCGTCTTGGCATCAACGCTGTACTGAACTCGGGTGCGCTTTATATGAACGGCAAGTATTATCTTGTAGCAAGAGTTGAAGGTAACGACAGAAAATCGTTCTTTGCCGTTGCCGAGAGCGACAAGCCTACAGAGGGCTTCCGTTTCCACGACTACCCTGTTTTACTTCCCGATACGGAAAAGGAAGAAACAAACGTATATGATATGCGTCTTACTCAGCACGAGGACGGCTGGATTTACGGTGTGTTCTGCTCAGAGAGCAAGGATAAGGACAGCAACGACCTTTCCGCCGCTGTAGCTCAGGCAGGTATTGTTCGTACCAAGGACTTAAAGACGTGGGAGCGTTTACCTAACTTAAAGTCAAAATCGCCCCAGCAGAGAAACGTAGTTCTTCACCCCGAATTTGTTGACGGAAAGTATGCTTTCTATACACGTCCTCAGGACGATTTCATTCAGACAGGCTCCGGCGGCGGTGTATGCTTTGGTCTGTGCGAGGATATCAACAATCCCGTCATCTGCACAGAGGAAGTTGTTATTTCGCCCAGACAGTACCATACTATCACAGAGGTCAAGAACGGTGCAGGCGCTGTTCCGATCAAGACGCCTAAGGGCTGGATACACATTGCTCACGGTGTCCGTAACACTGCGGCAGGTCTGAGATATGTAATTTATGTATTCGCTACCGATTTAAACGATCCGTCAAAGCTGATTGCGTCACCCTCAGGTCTGTTCATCGCTCCGCATAAATCAGAGCGTGTAGGCGATGTATCGAACGTATGCTTTACAAACGGTGCGGTTGTTACCGAAAACAACGATGTATATATCTACTACGCTTCTTCCGATACAAGACTTCACGTTGCGGCTACAACTATTGACAAGCTGATGGATTATACATTCAACACCCCATCCGATCCGCTCCGCTCGGTTGACTGCGTAAAGCAGAGATGCGAGCTTATAAAAAAGAATCTTGAAATAATGAACAAGTAATCATACTGCCCCCGATGGAATATTCGGGGGCAATTTTACTAAGGCACCTTATCATGCACATTGAGGCGATGATGAGAATAGCCGGTAAAATCGGGATTGAAATATGACAACACAAAAAAGCCGATGATTTCTCATCGGCTTTACTTGTGTTGTATCGTTAGTCGTAATCGTGTTAATTAAACACCGTACTTAGCTGTGCTTACCTTAACGCCGGGGCCCATTGTTGAAGAAACTGTGCAGCTCTTCAGATATGCGCCCTTTGCAGCGGCGGGCTTAGCCTTAACTATAGCGTCCATCAGTGTGTTGAAGTTCTGCTCGAGCTTCTCCTTACCGAATGATGCCTTGCCTATGGGGCAGTGGATTATGTTAGACTTGTCAAGACGGTATTCAATCTTACCTGCCTTAGCTTCTGAAATTGCCTTAGCAACATCAGGAGTAACTGTACCTGCCTTGGGGTTAGGCATAAGGCCACGGGGACCGAGAACCTTACCTAAACGTCCTACAACACCCATCATATCGGGAGTTGCGATTACAACGTCGAAGTCCATCCAACCGTCGTTAATCTTCTTAACTGTATCATCGTCAGCAACGAAATCAGAACCTGCGTCGATAGCAGCCTGGATCTTTTCGCCCTTAGCGAAAACCAGTGTACGAACAGTCTTACCTGTACCGTTGGGCAGTACAACTGCGCCTCTTACCTGCTGATCAGCGTGACGTGAGTCAACACCGAGTCTAACGTGAAGCTCAACTGTTTCATCGAACTTAGCCTTTGCAGTCTGGCAAACTAAGTCGAGAGCTTCGCTTGAATCGTATGCTTTAGTGCTGTCGATCAGCTTTACGCTGTCAACGTATTTCTTACCTTGTTTCATTCATTATCCTCCTTGTGGTATAACGGAAATTATCCTCCCACCGTCTTAATTAGTCAACTACTTCAATACCCATTGAACGAGCTGTGCCGGCGATCATAGACATAGCAGCTTCGATAGAACCTGCATTTAAGTCACGCATCTTGGTTTCAGCAATCTGCTGAACCTGAGCCTTAGTGATCTTGGCAACCTTGTTCTTGTTGGGAACACCTGATGCTGTTTCAATTCCGCAAGCCTTCTTGATAAGAACGGCAGCAGGCGGAGTCTTTGTAATAAATGAAAAGCTTCTGTCGGCGTAAACTGTGATAACAACAGGAATAATAAGACCTGCGTCATTCTTTGTACGCTCGTTGAATTCCTTTGTAAACGCCATAATGTTTACACCGTGCTGACCTAATGCAGGACCAACCGGGGGAGCCGGCGTTGCTTTACCGGCAGGAATTTGTAATTTTATAAATCCTGTAACCTTCTGAGCCATTTTACTCAACCTCCAAAATAACAATTAGAACTTAAATTTCTACTTTCTGGACAGCGGATATTTCTACCGTTGCCGGTGTAGGTCTTCCGAACATGGAAACCGTAACCTGTGCAGTACCGTTCTCCTCGTCGATCGAATCAACCGTTCCTTCGAAACCTTCAAGAGAACCGGATACAATCTTTATCGTATCGCCTACTGCAAATGAAATCTCTGCGACCTTTGTCGTAACGCCGAGGTTCTTTACCTCTTCGTCTGTCAGCGGTATGGGCTTTGATCCGGGGCCTACGAAACCTGTGCAGCCTCTCGTGTTACGGCAGATGTACCACGACTCATCGGTCAGTATCATCTTAACGTAAACGTAACTCGGGAAAAGCTTGCTTTCATAAGTCTTCGTCTTGCCGTCGTGTTCCTCAACCACTGTTTCGGTAGGAACCATAACTTCTTCGATTAAATGGTGCAGGTTGTTGTTTTCAACGACCTTCATAATGTTGCCGGCAACCTTGTTTTCGTAACCGGAATAGGTATGGAGAATATACCATTTTGCCTCAGACATTCTTTAGTCCCTCCTACTTGAAAATACTTAGCCTGCTGAACTCATGTTGAGCGCTAATCTTAACAGAGTAGCGAACAGAGTATCAAGGCCCCAAACACAGATACCCGATACTACCAGGGTAACCAGTACAACAACCGTGTTGTTGAATACTGTCTTCTTGCTTGGCCACACAACCTTTTTGAACTCGGATCTTAAATCCTTGAAGTACTTTACGATGGATTTCTTGGGCTTTTTGGAAAGAGCTGCCTTCTTGCTGTTCTTTTCGTTAGCCTTTTTCGCTTTCGCTGCTTCTTTAGTCAAGCTTGCATCTTTAGCCATCATAAACCTCCTTACTTAGTTTCCTTGTGTGGAGTATGCTTCTTGCAGAACCTGCAGTACTTGTTCATTTCAATTCTGTCAGGATCGTTCTTCTTGTTCTTCTTGGTGTTGTAGTTGCGCTGTTTGCACTCAGTACACGCAAGGGTAATTTTAACTCTCACTTTCGGCACCTCCTATTTTTTTGCCCTTCTGGGCTTTAGCCTCCCTCTTTGCCTCAGACTTTTTCTTCGGCAGGGTTTATTGTGAATTAAAAAATTGCACAAAAAAATAAACCCCTAATGAGGTACTATAATCATAACACATTATGATAAGTTTGTCAATAGGAGTTTATTAAATTTTTATGTTTTTTGAGGCTGACAGCGCAATTTCACTTCAACTTGAAATAAAGCACCACCTGGAATGCGGCGAGTGCCGCAAACAGTACAAGAACTATCACCTGTGCAATGCCCCACGTCTGCATTCTGAATATAACAAGCAGACAGCCTGCGGCAAGAATTGCGGCATTTATAAGAAAACGCTTGTTTCCGCCCTGCCCTGCTTTTTTAAACGGATTTTTTACCTGCTTATTCATACTTTTGACTGTATACGCTTAGCCATAAGCGTATTCTTCATCAGCATTGCTATCGTCATAGGACCTACTCCGCCGGGAACAGGTGTTATGTATGAGCATTTCGGTGCGACTTCATCGAACTTAACATCGCCGCAGAGCTTATTGTCTGCGTTTCTGTTCATACCGACATCAATAACCACTGCGCCGTCCTTTACCATATCGGCTGTAACAAAGTCCGCTCTGCCTACTGCGCTGACTAATATATCTGCTCTGCGGCAAACCTCTGCGAGATTCTTTGTTCTCGAATGGCATACGGTTACTGTTGCGTTCTCGTGGAGTAAAAGCATAGCCATAGGCTTACCTACTATATTCGATCTGCCGATAACAACGCACTCCTTGCCCTCGACCGATACGCCCGTGCTGTGAATAAGTTCCATAACGCCTGCGGGGGTACAGGGAAGGAACGAGTAATTTCCTATCATTATCTTTCCGACATTAACAGCATTGAATGCGTCAACGTCCTTGAGCGGTGAAATAGCCTCGATGACCTTTTCTTCGTCAAGATGCTTCGGAAGGGGTAACTGGCAGAGTATGCCGTTTACCTTATCGTCCTTGTTCAGTGTGTCGATAAGCTCCATAAGCTCGTCCTGCGTTGTATCTTCGGGCAGTGCGTACTCGTATGACTTTATTCCGCATACCTCGCAGGCCTTTTTCTTGTTGTTTACATAAACACGGCTCGCCTGATTGTTGCCTACTATTATTACGGCAAGACCTATATCGAGCTTGTCACGCTCTATCTCGGCACGGATCTGCTCTTTAACGCTTGCAGATACTGCTTTTCCGTCAATAAGATTCATTATTCTTCCTCCGTTTTATCAGGGGTATTTTCTTCGTCGCTTTCGGATTTCTCCGTCTTTTCTTCTTTCTTTTCGGTATCAGCCGATGTTTCCTCGTTATCGGAAGCTTCGTCATTGACTATTATGCTCGGTGCTTCTTCGCCGGCCTGCTTCATAGCCTTCTTAGCCTTAGCCTTTTCTTCAAGCATCTTCTGACGGGCATAATATGCTTCGTTCTTTTCCTTGCACGCTTCGCTGTCCTTATACATTACATAGCCACGTTTCTTCGTCTTGAAAATCTTGCCGAGTATGAACAATGCAAGTCCGACTATAACACAACCGCCGGCTACTATCTGGGATACCTTGAAAGGTCCGATGAACAGACTGTCTGTACGCAGTGCCTCTATCCAGAAGCGACCTAAGCCGTACCATATTATATACAGCAGGAAAATCTCGCCGTCAAAGGTTTTCAGCTTCTTTGAGTAGAAATGAAGTGCGATAAACCCAATAAGGCACCACAGGCTCTCGTAAAGGAAACACGGGTGAACAAGTGCAAACAGTCCGTTTCCTGCCGCATCAAGCTCTGCCTGTTTTGCGATAACCACGGGATCGTTTATAATAGTTGTACCTGTCATGCCCCACGGGAGTGAGCCTGCAGTAGGAGCGCCGTAAGCCTCCTGATTTACAAAGTTGCCCCATCTGCCTATGCACTGACCTATAAGAAGTCCGAGACCGCCGACATCGAACATTGCGGGAAGGTTTACCTTATGGATAACGCAGGTAATCGCCGCCGCAATCGCCGCCGCGATAATACCGCCGTATATTGCAAGTCCTCCGTGACGCAGGTCAAAGAAATTTATATCGGTATCAATGAAAATACAGTAGTAGGCTCTTGCACCGATAAAGCCGAAAATTATGGCTACAAAGGCTACGTCGAAAACGTGGTCGGGGATAAGCCCGAACTGCTTGCACTTGTGCATAGCGTAAATAAACGCAAGAATCACGCCTACCGCAATAATAACTCCGTACCAGTAGATGTCAACACCGAACAGATTGAACGCTACCCTGTTTACGATAATAGACTTATCAAACAGATTGGGAAATTCAATTCTCGGCACTTCGTTCACCGATTCGGTCAGAATGTTTAATAAACCGCTCATGTTAAAATTCCTCACTTAATTTTCATCGGCAGGCTCGATTATCGAAATTGAATTATTCTCAATGTCGAAATCGTCAAGAGCCGATTTTATATCGGCAAATGTGGTATTTGCCGTAATTTCTATACCGTCATAAATTCCCACGTCATTTATTTCCTGGGAAATCATCGCATTTGCGACAGATTCGACATTATTGAAGCCTGCCACAAGCTCGCCGTAAGTCTTGTTACGGATAGTGATGAACTCGTCTTCGTCAAGATCTTCTTTTCTAAGACGGAAAAGCTCCTTTTCTATCTCTGAAAGCACCTTGTCGGGATCTGTAGATTCACCGTCTGCGATTACGCTGAAAAATCCTCTGCCGCAGAATACGCCGACATTGAACGCATCGTTTAGCAATCCGTCTTCGTACATCCTGTTATAGAAGTCTGAGGTTCTGCCAAGGCAAAGCTCCATAAGGATATTATAGACGATATATTTTTCAAGCTGTTCCTTTCCCGAATATGCAGGGAATTTCCAGCCGATATTGAACAACGGGATAGCGCAGGACAGCTTCTGCACGTTTCTCTTTTCGTGAACCGTAAGCGGTTCATCGGGAACGATAACCTGAAGTCCGTGATCCTTTGACGGCTTCAGCAGCTCATCGCATATCTCAAGCGTTTTGTCAACATCAAAATTACCTGCAACGGCGATGACCATATTATTGAGGTTATAGAACGTGTTGTAGCAACGGTAAAGCAGATCCTTATCTATCTTTGCTATACTTTCGATAGTGCCGGCAATATCAATTCTTACGGGGTTCTTTTCGTACATTGCCTGCAAGCAGTTGAAAAATACTCTCCAACCGGTATCGTCCTCGTACATTCTGATTTCCTGTCCGATGATTCCCTGTTCTTTTGCAACGGTAGCGTCGGTAAAATAAGGCTCCTGCACAAAGCCGAGCAATATACGCAGATTCTCCTCGAATTTCTGTGAACAGCTGAACAGGTATGCCGTCTTATCAAAGCTGGTATATGCGTTTGCGTTTGCACCCGTCTTTGCGTACAGATCAAATGCGTCGCACTCGTCATTCTCAAACAGCTTGTGTTCAAGGTAATGAGCAATGCCTTCGGGAACTGTTACAAAATCGGGATCCTCGTTTGTCTTGAATGTTGTATCCACCGAGCCGTACTTGGTAGCAAACAGTGCATAAGCGGTCGAATAGCCCTTCATGGGATACAAAAGAATTGTAGCGCCGCTCTTATGCTTTATTCTGAGATATTCTTCCTTGATTCGTGCGTTAGTTATTTTCTCCATTATGACAGCTCCTTTTCTCAATTTTCGTTGCCTGTAAGTACATAGACGCTGTCAAGTACCATAGATTTTGCGGCGGCGATGATACGTTCCTTTGATACGCCGAGGTAACGTCCGAGCTTTTCTTCGGGAGTTACTATATCGTTCTTTCTGATGCAATCAAAGTACCAGTTGCTGACATTTCCCGCACTGTCGGCTACGCTCTTGAAATCGTTCTTTATAGCCATTTCCGCAAAGTTTATATCCTCGTTTGTGAAAATGCCGTTCTTGATTTCTTCAAGCTGGTCGATAACGGCTTCTTTTGTCTTTTCGATATTCTCGTTTTCGACACCGCTGTTTACAAGCATAATGCCCTTGAGGTCATTTCTTGCAGCCGAGCAATAATAGCACAGCGACATTTTTTCTCTGACGTTGCGGAACAGCTTTGATGACGTTGTACCGCCGAAGATTTTCTGTAAAAGTACAAGTGCGGCATCGTCATCGGAATGTGACTTGAAGCCGAGAACGAGCTTGCTCTGATTTACCGTCAGTCTTTCGGTAACCTCCTCCGTCTGAGTTTTTACGGGGCTTAAAGCTATCGTTGTGTTCTCAATATCGTGTCTGCCGACTTTTTCGAATGCGGCGGCGAACTTTTCCGCTACTCCCTCAAAGTCGCTGCAGCCGGTGCAGATAATTTCGCACGGCATTGTTTCAAGCATACGGCGATATGCTTTATATGCACTGTCGGGGGTTATCAGCTTTGCCTTTTCTACTGTGCCGTATGAGCATACGCTTGCAGGCTCGCCCTTACAGATGGTTTTCATCGCACGTTCTATTGCGTAGGAACGCTTATCATTGATAGCCGTTTCAATGTTATCTATGACGGTTTTCTTTTCAAGCTCAACGAATTTTTCTGAGAATACGCCGTTTTCCGTTACGGGCGACGTAAGGCAATCTATAAGGATATCCGTCATTATCCCGGTCATTTTTTCTCCCGAAAGAGCGTAAATGTCATCAAGATAATAAGCGCCGAACGAAATTGTCTGCAGATCGTACTGTCTGCCAGCCGTTCCGCCTATGCCTGACGCATACAGCCTTGACATTTTATTGTTGAACGCTTTATATGTCGGGAGCTTTGAATTGCACTTTGTCAGCAAAACAGGGACGATTACGTTTTCTGTAGCGGTATCCTCGCTGAGCTGAGTAGAGAAAGCCACCGATATAAGATTCTTCTTATAGCGTTTATCGGTAATACTGCTGAAGTATACACCGTCGGCTATTTTCCTGCGGTTTATTATATTGTTCATCTGTTCATTCCTTTCTCGGTTTTAAGGCAACACCGCATAATTATTGTCGTGCGATGCGCAGTCAGATTTTTCGTCAGATTGTATAAATTGAGTGCGGGCAGGCTGACGCCTGTC
>ERZ772819.3565-NODE-3565-length-10813-cov-37.965421_pt1 | contig 10813 bp, 8 predicted proteins | sample MGYA00580860_ERZ772819 | MGnify/ENA primary metagenome ERZ772819 (study PRJEB29015, sample SAMEA2737683) | human gut metagenome | biome: human gut; feature: human-associated habitat; material: faeces | place: China | collected 2012 ...
GGCGCGAAGTTCGGGCTTGCGGCGGGTACAGCGCGGACGCTCACAACTCGGCAGGATGAGAAATTGACGGTTTCTGGCGCAGGGCGTTTCGCATCATCCACGGGGAAGAACCTCCTTCAAAGTCGACGACAAAAAATGGAAATGAGGATTCGACAAAGCAAACACGAGGAGAGACGGAACTTTCAAATTGCTACTGCCTGACGTCCGACTGCACAATAAGAAGTATTCACGCTTCTATTTTATCACGGATACGAGAAAAAGAAAAGTGATGAATGTAAAAAAGCAGGCTGTTTTCGGCTGGAAAATGTAAAAAAAACAGTTGAAGTACAGGTGTGTACAATTTGAATACAATTTGCGGAAGAGGTTACTTTGAACGTTGCGGAACAGGAAGAAAAGGTTACATGGCTGTGTTTAGGACAGACGAGGGTGTAATAGCGCGGCTTAGGGTGCGCGTCTGCGGACGTGCGAAATTCCCCTTTTGACCCCTCTGCGCGATGGAGACGGCTTCTTCTCCATTCTTTTTCCGCGTGTTTAGCCCCTTTGTGCCGCGCCTATTCTTTTTCTGTTTCTTCCCCTATCCAATACCACTGATACACCTGCAAGACCTTTGCGCCTTCCAAATCCTTCGCGTACGGGCAGCGCATCACCCGCTGGCGATTCTGCGCAAACGACAATTCATATGTCCGCACCGTATCCCCCTGAAATCCGCGCGGCGACGGATCAACCGCCACAAACCGCTTCCGCTCCGCATTATACCCCACAATCAGCAGCGCATGGCCCACACCGTTCGTCCGCTTCATATATATATATAGCGGCGAATATCGCTCATCGTTGAGATACTGCGCCATCATTTCATCAAATGTCGCTTCGGTCAATCCACGCCGCGCCAAACCATCCACCAGCGCCGTGATTTCGTCGTACGGCTCATTCAGCGTGCGCCGCTGGACAAGGACGCTCATATCCACCGGGGTCATATCCACGCCAAGGTAGGACAGCGCCATCGAGTACACCGCACGCGTGCACATGGTGCCGATGTAGTAGGCATAAGGCGCGCCGTAACGGTTTTCCTTCGCAGTCAGGTCAAATTCGCCTTTTTCCTCGCCCGAACGCCAGTAATCAGCGCAGAACATGTCGTCGCGCCGCGTCTGGACAATCAGGCGGACTTGCCCGCTCACAACATTCAAGCGTTCGCCGGTATCAGACTGGATGAGCAGCGCGTTTGCCTCTTCAGCGGACTGCGCCTCGCGGATGGAGGCGGGCAGCGTCTCTTCCGCCCCTGCCGCGCCGATGAGCGCCCAAATCAGCGCCAGTATCAGCAGGCCGCGGATTCCATGTTTCTTCAAGCCGCTCACCCCTTTCCGGCAGATTAACTTGTTCCATTATATCGCGTTTTTCGATGAATTTCAACATATTTCCGGGAATGTTGCATTTTCGCGCAGCAGAAAGCGGGTGCGCTCCGCTGATGGCAGGCACACCCGCCTCGTCAATTTTTCAAATGGTGATTCGCTTCGGAATCGGATTCGCGCTGACGGCATCCGCATTGCGCGGCAGAAATCAGCGTTTCCCCAGCATCTTCTTGAGGAACTGCCCCGTGTACGACTTTTCGCACGCGGCGACTTCCTCCGGCGTGCCTTCGCAGACGATTTCGCCGCCTTTGTCGCCGCCTTCCGGGCCGAGGTCAATCAGGTAGTCCGCCACCTTGATGACATCCAGATTGTGCTCGATCACCAGCACGCTGTTGCCCGTTTCGGTCAGGCGCTGCAAAACGCCGATGAGCTTGTCCACGTCTGCCATGTGCAGCCCGGTCGTCGGCTCGTCCAAGACATAGAGCGTCTTGCCCGTCGCGCGGCGGCTGAGCTCCGTCGCCAGCTTCACGCGCTGCGCTTCGCCGCCGGAAAGGGTCGTCGATGCCTGCCCTAACTTCATATAGCCCAAGCCGACGTCATAGAGCGTTTCCAGCTTGCGGCGGATGCTCTCGTGGTTCTCGAAGAAGGTGATGGCTTCCTCGATGTTCATGTCCAGCACGTCGGAGATATTCTTGCCCTTGTAGGTCACTTCCAGCGTCTCGCGGTTGTAGCGCTTGCCCTTGCACACGTCGCACGGCACGAAAATATCCGGCAGGAAGTGCATTTCGATTTTCAGCATCCCGTCGCCGCAGCAGTTTTCGCACCGCCCGCCCTTGACGTTGAAGGAGAAGCGGTTTTCCTTGTAGCCGCGCGCCTTCGCTTCGGGGGAGGCGGCAAAGATCTTGCGAATCTGGTCAAACAGCCCGGTGTACGTCGCCGGATTCGACCGGGGCGTGCGCCCGATGGGGCTTTGGTCAATGCAGATGATTTTGTCCAGCTGCTCCACGCCCTCCATGCTGCCAAACGCGCCGGGACGGGTTTTCGCGCGGTTCAGCACCTTCGCCAAGTGCTTGTAGAGGATTTCGTTCACCAAGCTGGATTTGCCCGACCCCGACACGCCCGTCACGCAGCAAAGGCAGCCAAGCGGCACTTTCACGTCAATGTTCTTGAGATTATGCTCCTTCGCGCCGCGGATGGTCAGGAAGCCTTTCGGCTGACGGCGCACGTCGGGAATCTCGATGCGCTTCTTGCCCGACAGGTACTGCCCGGTGATGCTGTTCGGATTGCGCTTGATATCCTCCACCGTGCCTTCCGCGACGATGTTGCCGCCGTGGATGCCCGCGCCCGGCCCGACGTCCACAATCCAGTCCGCCGCGTACATCGTGTCTTCGTCGTGCTCGACGACAATCAGCGTGTTGCCCAAGTCGCGCATTTTTTTCAAGGTGTTAATGAGCTTCATGTTGTCGCGCTGATGCAGGCCAATCGACGGTTCATCCAGAATGTACAATACGCCCATGAGCGCTGAGCCAATCTGCGTCGCCAGCCGGATTCGCTGCGCCTCGCCGCCGGACAGCGACCCTGCCGCGCGCGCCAATGTCAGGTACCCCAGCCCGACGTCCTCCAGGAAGCCCATGCGCGCGTTGATTTCCTTCAAAATCTGCGCGGCAATCATGCTTTCCTTCTCCGTCAGTTCCAGCGACTGAAAGAACGCCCGCGCGTCCGTGATGGACAGGCTGGACACCTCATACAAATTCTTGCCGCCGACTGTGACCGCCAGCGCTTCCGGCTTCAATCGCTTGCCGTGGCAGACGGGGCAGGGTTCTTCCGCCATGTATTCTTCATAGGCGGCTTTCATGGCTTCACTGCCTGTTTCCTCATAGCGGCGCTCCAAGGACGGAATCACGCCCTCGAACGTCGTGGAATACGTTCCCCTGCCGCTGGGCGTGTCATAGGTCATGGTCAGCTTCTCGCTGCCCGTGCCGTAGAGCAGGGCATGGATGCCCGCTTCGGGAATCTCCTGAATCGGCGTATCCATCGTGAAGCCGTACTTGTCACATAAGGCTTGGAAATACTGCGCCGTCACGCCGTCGCCATCCGCCGAACCGAAGCCCATGGCGTTCAGCCCGCCCTGCCGCAGGGACAGCGACTTATCCGGGAACAGAATGTCCGTGCTTACGACCATGCGGTAGCCCAGCCCGCTGCACGCCGGACACGCGCCATAGGGGCTGTTGAAGGAGAACATGCGCGGGCTGAGTTCCTCGATGGAGATGCCGCAGTCCGGGCAGGCGTAATTCATGGAGAAGAGCAGTTCGCCCTTGTCCATCATGTCCATGATGACCAAGCCGCCGGAGCGCTTCGTCGCCGTCTCGATGGAATCCGCCAGACGGCTCTGGAACTCCTTGCCGGGGCGGACTATCAGGCGGTCAACGACGATTTCAATCGAGTGCTTCTTCTTTTTGTCCAGCGCCGGCACTTCCTCCAGCCGGTACAGCTCGCCGTCCACCCGAACGCGCGCGAAACCGCTCTTGCGCGCCTCCTCGAACACTTTGACATGCTCGCCCTTTTTGCCGCGGATGACGGGCGACAGCACCATCAGCTTCGTGCCTTCGGGGTAGGCGACGATTGCGTCCACCATCTGGTCAACGGTCTGCTGGCGGATTTCCTTGCCGCACTTCGGGCAGTGCGGATGCCCCACGCGCGCATAAAGCAGGCGCAGATAATCGTGGATTTCCGTCACCGTGCCGACGGTCGAGCGCGGATTGCGGCTGGTGGTTTTCTGGTCGATGGAGATGGCGGGGGACAGGCCGTCAATCTGGTCAACATCGGGCTTCTCCATCTGCCCCAGAAACTGCCGCGCATAGCTGGACAGGCTTTCCACATAGCGCCGCTGTCCCTCGGCATAAATGGTATCGAACGCCAGCGAGCTTTTGCCCGACCCGGACAGCCCCGTAAACACAACGAGCTTGTCGCGCGGGACGGTCAAGCTGACATTGCGCAGGTTATGCTCTCTTGCGCCGCGAATGATGATTTGGTCGTTCATCGTTGCAATCCTCCTTGGCTTAGGAACACAGTATAGCACATTTTGTCCTTACCATGCAAGGCGAACACGAACAAATATTTTCGTATCGTGGATATGCTGGGGGATTTTTATGGAATCGCATTGACAAATGAAGGCTTGTTGTGTATGATAATGGTATAAAGGAGGTTGTTCTAATGGAAAAGAAGTGCTTCGTAGCTCTGCTGATGGTTGTTGTGATGATGTGTGCCTGCTGGACGGGTGTACTCGCGGAGGATGTGGAACGCGAGGCGTTCACGTCTGGGGACTATGAGTATGCGCTGCTGGATGATGGAACAGTGGAGATTACAGGGTACAATGGAAAAGCAGAAAAGCTCACCATTCCCAATATGCTCAATGGGAAAAAGGTTACTTCTATTGATGACAGAGCGTTTTATCGGTGTGATTCTCTAATCAGCATCATCATCCCAGATTCCGTTGCGAAAATTTCTGCTAATCCTTTTGCATACTGTAGCACACTAAAAAGTATTTTCGTTTCTTCTGAACATCCGTACTTTTTTGCCATTGATGGCGTTTTATTCCGTAAAGCAGATAGCTGTTTGATTTCTTATCCTAAAGGAAGGGAGTACACAACTTATAACATTCCTCAGGGGATTACTGCTATTGGAAACAGCGCGTTCTTCTGCTGCGATTCCCTAATTAGCGTCGCCATCCCCGATTCCGTTATTTCCATTAGAGACAGTGCGTTCTCCTGCTGCAAGTCCCTGACGAGCATCACCATCCCCGATTCCGTTACCTTCATTGGTGACAGCGCGTTCTCCTCCTGCGTTTCCCTGACGAGTGTCACCATCCCCGATTCCGTTACCTCCATCGGTAACATTGCTTTCTCCTTCTGCACGTCCCTGACGAGCATCACCATCCCCGATTCCGTTACCTCCATTGGGGACGGCGCGTTCTACGCCTGCTATTCTCTGACGAGCATCACCATCCCCGATTCCGTTACCTCCATTGGGGACTGGGCGTTCTCCTCCTGCACGTCCCTGACGAGCATCACCATCCCCGATTCTGTCACCTTCATTGGTGACAGTGCGTTCGACTTCTGCGAATCCCTGACGAGTGTCAGCATCCCTGATTCTGTCACCTTCATTGGTGACAATGCGTTCTCCGGCTGCCCCAACCTCACCCTCACCGTCCCGCGCAGCTCCTACGCTGCCGAGTACGCCAAAACCAACAACATCCCCTACACCTACCCCGACGCCAACGACTGGCTGAACAACTAACCCGCAATCAAATTCCTTTCGCCGCCTTGCTCCGCGCACCCGCCGGGGCAAGGCGCTTTTTCTTCCCCCTTGCAGTCCTCCCGCGAAAGTGGTATGATAGAAGGCAGAACGCAAGGAGGCGGCGAAGATGGAGCGCATCCGCAAAATTCCTGACGACAGCGACCGCGTATCCCCCGACGAAGACGACGAGGACATGTCGCCCTATGAACCGACGTACCGCGATGGCAGCGCGAAAAACGAGTGCTGGCGCGACGACGACGGCTGATTATCCCCCCGAAAGGAGAAGACCCCCATGCTGACCATTGATTTTCTGACGGACTATGTGTGCCCGTTCTGCCTTGTCACGAAGGAAAACCTCCGCGCGGCGCTGAAAACGCTGCACCAAGAGGCGGAAATCATCGAGCATCCGTATGCGCTGACCCCCGAAGGCGGCGAGGCGACCGACATCTGCGACGAGGAGCATCGGGCGTATTTCGCGCGGCTGAAAGAACCCGCGGAGACGGTCGGGCTGAACATGCAGCTTCCGCCGGAAATCCGCCCGCGCCCAATGACGTATCTGGCGTTTGAAGGGGCGGTGCTGGCGGAAAAATCGGGCAAGCACGAAGCGTGGAGCGACCGGGTTTACCGCGCGTATTGGGTCGAGGGGCGCGACATCGGGCAAATTGACGTGCTGTGCGTGCTGGCGGCGGACATCGGACTGAATGCGGACGAAATGCGTCAGGCGCTGGAAAACCGCACCTACGCGGATGACGTGAAGACCGCCATCCAAAACACGCTGGACACCTATCATCCGCGCGGCGTGCCGATTCTCTTCGTCAACGGGCAGCGCATCCGCTTGCGGGCGTACACGCTGCCGGAAATGACGGACGTACTGCGCGGCGTGATTCCGGTGGAAGAAAATCAGGAGGAAACGGGCTGCTCCGCGGACGGATGCCGCCTGAATTGGTAAGCAATGCAAGCATTAACACATCGGGTGCAGTATTATGAAACCGACCGCATGGGCGTGACGCACCACTCGAATTATATCCGCTTCATGGAGGAAGCGCGCGTGGCGTATCTGGAGCAGCTTGGCTTCCCGTATGCGGAGCTGGAGCGGCGCGGGGTGATTTCGCCCGTGACGGCGGTGAACTGCAAGTATCTGGCGACGACGACGTTCGACGACCGCATCACGGTGGATGTGCGCGTGGAGGCGTTCAACGGCGTCGTGCTGACGATTGGCTACGACATGACGAAGCAGGACGGAACGCGTGTGTTCACCGGCTCGTCCGAACACTGCTTCCTGAATCCCGAAGGGCATTTCATTCGGCTGCGGCGCGATCAGAGGGAGTTTTACGAGATGCTGATGCGCGAGCTGAACGTCCATCATCCAGCAGAAGGAGAAACATCGCATGAATAACCAGACGACAATTGGCATTCTTGGCTCCGGCACATGGGGCATTGCGCTGGCACGGCTGCTGCACCGCAACGGGCACGACGTGACCGTGTGGTCAAAATTCCCGAAGGAAATCGAAAATCTCGCCGCAACGCGCACGCATCCCGCGCTGCCGGGGCTGGTGATTCCGGAAACGGTGCATTTCACCTGCGATTTGCAGACGGTCGCCAGCGGCAAGGACATCCTGCTTTTCGCCGTGCCGTCCATTGCGATTCGGCAGACAGCGGAAAGCGCGCGCCCGTTCATCCCGGACGGACAGATTATCGTGGATGTTGCCAAGGGCATTGAGCCGGATACGCTCATGACCATGACCGAAGTCATCCGCGACGAATTGAGCAAAGACGGTCAGCATGACCATGTGAAGCTCGTTGCGCTGTCCGGCCCGACCCACGCGGAGGAAGTCGCGCTCGATATGCCCACGTCCATCGTTTCCGCCTGTACGGACATGCAGGTCGCGGAAAAGGTGCAGGACGTGTTCATGAACACCTGTATGCGTACCTACACGAACACGGACGTGCTCGGCGTGGAGCTGTGCGGCGCGATGAAGAACATCGAGGCGCTCGCCGTCGGCATTTCCAGTGGTCTGGGCAACGGCGACAACGCCCGCGCCGCCCTCATCACGCGCGGCATTGCAGAAATCAGCCGTCTGGGGCTGAAAATGGGCTGCGCGGAGTACACGTTCGGCGGACTGGCGGGCATCGGCGACCTCATCGTGACCGCAACATCCATGCACAGCCGCAACAACCGCTGCGGCATCCTCATCGGACAGGGTGTTCCGCCGCAGGAAGCCGTTCGGCAGGTCGGTACGGTGGAGGGCATCAACGCGCTGCCCGCCGCCATGCAGCTGATGGAGCGCTATCAGGTGGAAATGCCGATTGCCAAGGCGGTGAACGCAGTCGTGAAGGGCGAAATCAGCGCGAAGGACATGGCGCTGGCGCTCATGACGCGCGACAAGACGAGCGAAGTGCGTCAGAGCGAACTGGCGGTGCGCTTCGAGAGCGCCCTCATGCGCCACATTTCCGGCGGCATCATGCGCCGCGTGATGGTCATCGGGGAATTTGCGGACTTGTCGCACGAGGCGATTGCGTTCCTGACCCGCGCGAAGGACGAGGGCGGACACCTGACGGTCGCGCTGACCGGATGTGCGCAGGATATGCGGAAAAGTTCGCTGCTGGCGCTGCGGTGCGTTGACCGCGTGTTGGAATTGGAGACGGAGAAACTGACGCTGCCGGAGCTGATGCGCCTGTACCGCATCGAGGTGCTGGTGCTGGCGAAGGGGCAGGACGTGCCGGAGATGCTTCCGCCGACGGTGAAGGTGAAGTACCTCTGAACCGCAGGTTCGTTTCCCCAATAAACACGCGGACATTGTATGCAGTTGTCACCAACTGAATCGCGCGAAAGGGAGTCCAGAGGGTCGAAGACCCTTTGGCGGAGTCAAGGGGCAGCGCCCCTTGCGTCCCCCCAATAAACACGCGGAACCAGTATGAGAGTGTCACCAACTCAATCGCGAAAAGGGTGTCGCGAGGGTCGAAGACCCTTCGCGGGTGCAGGGCAGAGCCCTGCCGGAGTCCAGAGGCAGAGCCTCTGGCGCCTCCCCACGTCCTCCCATAAGAAAGGAAAAAAACGGATGCAAGCACAGGAAACCCTGCGGAAGTACTTTGGGCATGAGGCGTTCCGACCGGGGCAGGAGGTCATGGTGAATGCGCTGACGCACCACCGGGACGCACTCGGCGTGATGCCAACGGGCGCAGGAAAATCCATGTGCTATCAGGTGCCGGCGCTGATGATGCCGGGGGTCGCGATTGTTATTTCGCCGCTGATTTCGCTGATGGCGGATCAGGTGGCGGCGCTCAAAAGCGCGGGCGTTCCAGCTGCGTACCTCAACAGCTCACTCACCCCGCGCCAGATGGAACTCGCCATGCAGCGGGCGCGGCAGGGCGCGTACAAAATCATCTACGTCGCCCCGGAGCGCCTCGAAACGCCCTCGTTTCAGGCGATGGCGCAATCCATGCCGATTTCTCTGCTTGCCGTGGATGAGGCGCACTGCGTCTCCCAGTGGGGGCAGGATTTTCGCCCGGTGTATCTGCGCATCGCGGATTTCGTCGATTCGCTGCCCACCCGCCCGGTGCTGGGCGCGTTCACCGCGACCGCAACCGAGCGCGTCCGGCAAGATATCATCCGCCTATTGCGCCTGCAAAACCCGGAAACGGTCACGACCGGCTTCGACCGCCCGAACCTCTACTTCGAGGTCATCCGCCCCAAGAACCGCGATGCTGCCCTCATGGATATTCTCCGCCGGAAACGCGGCGAAAGCGGCATCGTTTACTGCGCAACGCGCAAGGCGGTCGAACAGGTCTGCGATAATCTGATTCGCGCGGGCATCGACGCGACGCGCTATCACGCGGGGTTGAGCGATGAGGAGCGCAAGGAAAATCAGGAGAAATTTCAGTACGACACCTGCCCGGTGATGGTCGCGACGAACGCGTTCGGCATGGGCATCGACAAATCCAACGTGCGGTTTGTCATCCACTACCAAATGCCGCGCTCGATGGAGGCGTACTATCAGGAAGCCGGGCGCGCCGGACGCGACGGCGAGGCGGCGGAGTGCATCCTGCTGTACAACGGGTCGGACATTTTCACCGCGAAGTGGATGATTGAGCACACCGAGCCAAACGAGAACATGACGGCGGCGGAGCAGTCGGCAGTGCGCTATCAGGACATGAACCGCCTGAACCGAATGGTGGATTACTGCACGAAGCCCGGCTGCCTGCGGGCGTTTATCCTGCGGTACTTCGGGGAGAATACAGCGCAGGACTGCGGGCATTGCAGCGCCTGCTGCGGCGCGCGCTACGGCGAGGCGGAGGGAATCGCCCGGCAGCGGCGGCGAGGAGCGGACGGCGCGCATCTGGGACAGCAGGCGACGGCGGAGAAAATCGGCAGCATCGGGAAAATCGAAGCCCCGGCAGGCGGCGATTTGTTCGAGCAGCTGCGGCAGGTGCGGATGGCGTTGGCAAAGCTGCACCACGTCCCGCCCTACATCATCTGCAACGACGCGACGCTGACGGAGATGGCACGGCGCAAGCCGGAGACGCTGGACGGAATGCGGAGCGTCAGCGGCATGGGCGAAATCAAGACCGCGCGCTACGGCGAAGCGTTTCTGGGGGTGATTCGCCCGTATGTGGCGCAGGAGCGGAAGATGAAGGCGAATGTGAAGCTGCTGGCGGAGCGGGCGCAGTCCGCCGCGTTCCGCAACCCGGTGCGCACCGCCCCCAAGCCGATGCCGCCCAAGCCCGTCTACACGCCCCCGCCCGCGCCGGTCATCCCGGACATCGACTGGGACAACCTGAGCGACCCGGAGGTACTGTCTGACGCATACCTATCGGGCTTAACAATTCGCGAAATGTCGCAGAAATCCGGCCTATCCGAAAGCTGGCTTCGCGAAAAACTGCGGAGCATGGACTTGATTTTCTAAGGGGAACGCCAGAGGCTCTGCCTCTGGACTCCGCAAGGGGCTTTACCCCTTGACCCCACAAGGGAGTTCCTCCCTTGACCCTTTTGCGCGATTGAGTTGTGCGCATTGGCATACTATGCCCGCGTGTTTATCCACGAGGTATGCATTTCCACTGACAGCCGCATAAAGAAAGCCCACCGGGAGTTTCAAACCTCCACAGTGGGTTCTTTCATAATTTATACTATTTCCAGATAAGAATGCGCCAAGATGCGCCGCGAATTTTTCATT
>ERZ772819.3570-NODE-3570-length-10796-cov-3.108463_pt1 | contig 10796 bp, 15 predicted proteins | sample MGYA00580860_ERZ772819 | MGnify/ENA primary metagenome ERZ772819 (study PRJEB29015, sample SAMEA2737683) | human gut metagenome | biome: human gut; feature: human-associated habitat; material: faeces | place: China | collected 2012 ...
AGGAGGTGCTGGCGGTGCGTGGGACTGACCTTTGCCCCGCTGAACGATTTCTCGCTCATGAATTTGTCGGCAGAGAGCTTCTGGAGGATAGGAATGGTGTCATCACAGAATATGGGCTGATCCGCAGACTGGACGGTCAGCCCGTTCAGTCTCTCCATGAAGCCCCGGAGCAGAACGGAATGGAGATGATCTGATATGGCAGAAGAACAGGCACTTGTTCAATTGATGGATACACTGGACGGACTGGAACTGACCAAATCTGAATACGAGTGGCTGGAACAGCGGTTTGCCGCCATGACGGAAAAGGAGCAGCTCCTGTTTCGCGGTGCGATGAAGCTGGAGAAGCCTGAAACAGCCAGCGAAGCCATCGATATAGCCGGTCAGCTTCACTGCTATGAGCTGTTTTACAGCGCCGGGGACGAGGACGCTTTGGGCCAGTTTGTTATGAAGCATCTGGAGCAGGTTCCGGATGCTGCCCGCCCCTATTTCTCTCCCGCCTATGTTGGGCAGATGTTCCGGCAGGAAGGAGCCTCCGGCGTGTTTTGCGAAGGCCATTATATCCGGCGCAGTGCTGCCCCAAAACATCAACCGGATAAAAACCTCTCAGAACTCCCCACAACCGGCGATTACGCCATCCGTATCAAGCTGGCCAGCCGCTCCAATATGGAAGGTGTCTGGATAGGCTTTCCCGACGCCGGGGAATACACGGATCCCCATTATCCGGATGAACTGCTTTTGGGCATGGACGCAATGCAGGCAGAGAGCCTCAACGAGTGCATCGCTTTGGAGGTGGACTGCTGTCTGCCCCAACTGATGGATATCCTTTCCCAGTATGACTCAGCCAGCGAACTTGTGCGCCATGCCATTGACTTTGGATATGTATGGGCAGAACAGGGCCAGGGTGAGGCGTACTGGATGGATAAATGGCAGGCTGTTCTGGAACTGGAGGACTGCCACCGGCTGGATCAGGCATTGGACTTTTCCCAGAACCTCCAGCACTTTGCCTTCATACCCCGAGGGGTCGAGCTTGGCAGATTCGGCTTCGAGCTGGCGGTCAAAAGTGGGATTATTGACCGAGACAGCTTTCTGGCCAAATGCTTTGACGGAAAGAGCTATGCCGAATGGTATATCCAAAAGCATGGTCTGAGCGCCACCGACCACGGCTATGTTGCATGGAATGGAGGGGAACTCCGTTACGAGTACAGTGATTTGGGTGGATCGCCGATGACAGCCCAGACAATGTGAAGGCGGTATTTTTATTGGATTTTGGTATCGCTATTCCATAGAGTGTGTGATAGTGTTGTGGAGCAAATAGGAGGTGCTTCCAATGGATGAGCGAAAAGAGATCCTGCAGGATACCATAGACCGCCTCATCGAAACCGCTTTGCAGGAGCTGGATCAGAAGCTGCCTGAAGCTGGCGGGGAGGCTGCTCTCTCCCACATCAGCGACCAGATCCGACAGGACGCACAGCTGGATGAACAGCACCGCAAACTGATGCTGGATTATATCCGGCAATTGAATCAGGTTACTTGCCGCCAGTGCAGACACCTCTACCGCCAGGGAGCATTGGACTGTGTCCTGCTTCTGCGAGGGTTGGGGGTGATCCGGTAACAACAGAATAAGAACACACAGGGGCCGTTTTTCCGCAAGGGATAACGGTCCCTGTTTTTTTGCGCCCTTTTTCGGAAAAACGCCCCGGAAAGGAGGCATCCATGCAGAAGGAACTGCTTGCGGAGCATCTGAGGCGATACCATCCGGGTGCTTTGTGCGCCGCAACCAGCCGGGAATTGGAACGGACCTTTTCCATCAAGGGCACAGAGCTTCGGCAGCTTGTCAATCAGCTGCGCCGGGCCGGGATCCCGATTGCCAGCAACTCCAGCGGCTATTTTTACGCCGCCACCGAGCAGGAGGTGCGGGCAACCATTGGGCATCTGACCCGCAGGATCAGCGGTATCGCCGCCGCCATCCACGGTCTGAACCGCTCCCTGGAACAGTTTGACACCGACCAGACCCGCCTGCCCCTGAAGGGGGGTGATGGCAACTGAACAGCTTCATGTCCTGGATCGGCGGCAAAAAGGCCCTGCGGGAGCTGATCGTGAGTCTGTTTCCAATATACTACGAGCGATACATTGAAGTCTTCGGCGGGGGTGGCTGGGTTCTCTTTCACAAACCACCCGGAAATGATTTCGAGGTCTATAACGATTTCAACGGGCTACTGGTCAATCTCTACCGCTGTGTCAGGGAAAAACCGGAAGAACTCATGGAGGCCCTGCGGTTTGTGCTGAATGCAAGAGAGGATTTCGATGCTGTCCGGGCGGCGCTGGCACGGGACAGCCCCGCAAGTGATGTCCAGCGGGCTGCATGGTTCTATCAGCTGATCCGTTATTCCTATGCTTCGGGATTGACCAGCTTCGGCAGCCAGCCCCACGATATCCGGTCTAATTTTCCTCTAATTGAACAGGCCCACCGCAGGCTGGCGAAGGTCGTTATTGAGAACAAGGACTTCGAAAAGCTGATCCGCCAGTACGACCGTCCGGTGAGCTTTTTCTATCTCGACCCGCCCTACCATGCCACAGAGGGGTATTACCAGAACATCGGTGAGAATGGATTCACCGAAGCAGATCACATCCGTTTGAGGGACACCCTCCTCTCCATCCAGGGAAAGTTCCTGCTGTCCTACAACGACGATGCTTTTGTGCGGAGGCTGTACGACCAGCCGGGAATTTTTCTGATGGAAACCACCCGCATCAACAACATCAAGCAGCGGTACGACAATGGGTGCCAGTTCCCGGAGTTGATCATCGCCAACTATGATCCGCAGGAGAGAAACCGGACAATGCCCTCCCAAATGACACTCTTTGACGGAAATGGGGATGATTTGCTTGCACGAACATCAAAATGAGCTGGAGAAGCTCCAAAAGGCGGCCCTGCTGATTGAGGAAATGAGTATGGGCCGTTTGAAGGTCTGCCCCAGCACGGTGGGCCATGTATATATCCGTCCGGAGAGCGACGCCTATATCGGGCTGCAGATGCAGATAGCGCCCGAATCCACTCCGGGACGATATGCGGTTACCTTCACCGCCTTTCCTCGCAGGATGGGTCTTGAACTGTGCTCTTCCGGCCTGCGCCGGCTGATGACTGAGGTCAACCAGTCCTACGCCCTTCTGACCGCATTGGAAATGCAGAAATATCGCCCCACCCAGTTGGAACTGGAGCAATTCCGAGAATCCATAATCGAACAGCAGGAATCGGAGCAGCTGCTCCCACTCCTGAGCCCAAAGCTATAAGGAGGAATATAATTTGAAGTTTGTAAAAGAAGTGACCGGAGAAAAGATGGCCATTCCTGCCGCCGCACTCAAGCTCTGCGGGTTTGAAAACGGGGACAAAGCGGAACTTCATGCACTGCCCAGTGCCGCCATTATCCTCAAGCAGAAGATGACCGCTATGGAGGTGATCCAGGCTATGGACGCCCTGCACCAGCTGACTGTGGACCTTAGCGTGCATCTGGCCAGAGCCAGCGGACCTTGCGACGGCTGTGATGGCGACTGTCCCTTTGACGGTCTGGATGGACAGGAGATCGCTCTGCCCGACTATCTGCGGGATGAAGCTGGAATCCCGGAGAATGCCAAGCTCTGCGCCTATGTAGACGAGGAGGAGAATACCGTCACCATCGCAGAAGCTGGATATGACCATGATCTGCGGGATGTGCCGCCTTATCTGCTGGAGATGCTTGCCGCCAGCGGGATCTGCATTGGAGAACTGGAGGAGCGCCTTATGCTGGAGGATACCGTTTATGGAGTTTAATACCGGGGGTGAACGGAATGCGATTGGATGGCGTTGAGCATTGGGATCACTTTCAAGATGAAACCATTTACTGGTTGGACCTGTCCGATATGCCGGAACCGATTCAGCAGGCGGCAAGGCGAATTGATGGAAAGGCATACAATGATCGATGCTTTGGTATATGTGTTGTCCATGATCTGGCCACAAATGAGTATGCCGTTGTTACCGAAAGCGGAACTTCTCCGGAGGTGGATCGCAACATTTTCTATGTTGACAATGACGGAGATAAGCACTGGTTTCAGGCAGATCTGCCCGATACGCTCGTTAAAGAGATGTTTAGCTGTTGTGAAGATGTCCACGCCGGCAAGCTTCTCCCCCAAGGATATCAAGCCCTGTCCAGCGTCCTCTTTGATAATGAAACCGGCTTTGTCAGCGGTGAAAACCAGGCAGCTAAATCTCCCTTTTCCACCTGGCAGCTTCGTATAGATCATGGGCATCCAGAGTATTACACACCTCACTATCACACGGACAGAGAGAGTGCGGAACAGGATCTGAATGGCCGGGTTGCGGAATATAAGCGGTATCACACCATCCGGGAGAAAAACGGTGAATTTGCGTATCTTTACCCCTACTCCAAGGCAGAGGCTGGAAGGCGTGGGGAGTTGGACAGGTGGGAGGAGAGTTTCCGGGCCAATGTTTCCTGCGCCAGAGAGATTGAGGCGGCTATTCGCGGTTATTCGCGGTTATTCCAGTGGCGATGGAATACTTCAGCCGGGGACTGCCCGAAACATTTTGGAGCAATGGGGCTTCAAACGGACCAATTTTGTCCTTGCCAATACGCTCCAACAGTTGGGCCCTATCAAGGATCGGCTCAGCGAGGCAAACCGGAACTGGCAGCGTGGGGCATATATCCCACAGGATGGCACAAACCGGTACTTTGCGGTAGACACGGCTTTGATTTGCATGGACCAGTTCATCAGTCAGGTCCGGGATGCGTATAAGCAGTTGGAGCTGCTGGGGCCTGAGCACTGCGAATCTGGTTCCTATGAAAAACTGGACTATGAGGGCCGGGTTCTGGTCCTTGCCCCGGACACCCTCAAGGAAAGTTATTGGAACCAGCGAAACCAGCTCTGGCTGGCCCATGACGGCTTCGGCTGTACTCCTGGCTGGGGCCATCGGGCGCAGCATCCGCTGCACCTGTCTGGGTGATGGCGAGGAAACCCGCTGGAACCGGACAGATTTCATTGGTGTGCTGAAGGAGGAATGCCTCCCCCAATGGGCGGCAGAGGCCCTGAGTAAGCTGACCGAGGGCAAAGAGCAATCCCATACCCAAGGAGGGATGACGATGCAGTAAGGTTCTCTGCTGTTATCTACTTCCGAATGGAATAGTTTATGATCCATCCAGTACTTGTACCATTTCTCTTCGCTTGCTTTCGGATTGTAATTTGTAGCAATCATGCCTGAAATTTTAGATTTAAAATGATAATAAAAAGGCTGCATTTGCAGCCTTTTCTTATTCTTCTGATTTTTTGATTCGTCTTCCTTTTTTCTTTTGAGCTTCCATCGCTGATTCGAGATCTGCTTTTTGCATGCTGCCGTCATAGTCACAGATATATTTGTCGATCAGGATTCGTCCGCAATACTCACACACGATGATTTTTTTCCGGGAGCGGATATCCAATTGCCGCTGTGGCGGAATTTTATTGAAACAACCACCACATGCATCACGCTGTACGTATACAATACCTAAACCGTTACGTGAATTTTTACGGATGCGCTTGAAAGATTGAAGCAGGCGGGGTTCTATCTTTGTCTCGAGATCTTTTGCTTTGTCTCTCAACTTCTCTTCTTCCTGTTTGGTCTCTTCGATGATTTCATCCAGTTCATTCTTCTTCTGGTCGAGGTCTTTCTGGCGTTCTTCCAGCGCTTTGGTATTTTTCTCTATTTCTTCAGATTTCTCCTGCTCTTCTGCAGTAAATTCTTTAATTCTCTTTTCGCAAAGTTCCATTTCCAAAGACTGGAATTCGATCTCTTTTGTCAGGAAGTCATATTCGCGGTTATTACGAACATTGTCCTGCTGTGATTTATATTTCTCAACCGAAGCTTTGGCTGCTTCAATTTCCACTCTCTTACCGGCGATAGCTGATTTGAGTTCGTCTACTTCCGACTTGATTTTGTCGATACGTGTACTCAGACCGGCAATTTCGTCTTCAAGGTCTTGTACTTCCAATGGAAGTTCACCTCTCAACGTTTTAATCTCGTCAATCTTAGATAATGTTGTTTGCAGCTGGTACAAAGCTTTCAACTTCTGTTCCACTGTCAACTCTTTCGGTTCATTTTTAGCTTCTCTTGCCATTTTACTTATAAATATTTAATGGGATTCGTGTTTACCTTACTAAATTGGAGTGCAAAATTAGGAAATAAATCCCGTATTATAGAATAAAAAATTTCTTTTGTATATTGTTCGCTTTCGTAATGCCCTATTTCAGCAAGCAAAATGTCAGTTTCACGACCGAAATAGTCGTGATATTTAATTTCACCCGTGATAAAGACATCAGCTCCGCTACGAACTGCCTGCGGAATAAGGAAAGCTCCTGCCCCTCCGCAAAGGGATACTTTCTGAATCAGGCGGCCTGTAAGTTTGTTGTGCTTCAAACATCCGACTTCGAATATTTTCTTTATTCGCTTCAGAAATTCGAGTTCGGATTCCGGTTCTTTCAATTCACCGACAATTCCTGATCCGACTTGGGTCCAACTATTGTGGAGAGGATATAAGTCATAAGCCGGTTCTTCATATGGATGTTTGGAAAGCAATGCACGGATAACTTCTCCTTTCTTATATTCAGGCAGGATCGTTTCAATCCGCACTTCTGTTTCGTGATGAAGTTCTCCCACTGTTCCGCAGAAAGGATGGCTCCCTTCCTGTGCGCGGAAAGTTCCCTCCCCTTCTGTATTATAACTACACGAATCATAATTGCCTATACATCCACATCCTGCTGTGAACAAAGCATTACGGACCTCTTCAGCCTGGGCAGACGGAACAAATGTGACTAATTTTATCAGACTGCTTTCTTTAGGGTCGAGTATACGTACATTTTTTAATCCTATCTTCTCGGCTATTTTGAAATTGACTCCGCCCGGAGCATTATCCAGATTGGTATGGGCCGAATAAATAACGATGTCGTTTTTGATTGCTTTCAGAATGCATCGCTCAACGTAATCTTTACCGGTGATTGATTTATAACCTTTAAAAATAAGAGGATGATGGGATATAATGAGATTACATCCGGACGCGATGGCTTCATCCAACACAGCTTCGGTAACGTCAAGACACAACAAAGCCCCTGTTGCTTCCGCATCTGTCAATCCGATTTGCAGGCCGGCATTATCAAATCCGTCTTGCAATGGCAGAGGCGCGAACCGTTCAAGGGCGCTTACTATTTCTTTAATTTTCATTTTTAGTAGAAAATTTGCCTGCAAATATAAGAAAAAGATAGCACCTTGCCTTGCTTTTATTGATTTTTTAATATATTTACCTCCTAATTTATAAAGGCTCAAACCAATGAAGGCATTTTTACCGTTACTTCTCTCTTTTTTCTTTATTATTTCATGCCAGCAACACAAAGAAGCTACTATATCTCCTATCGATGAAGAAGATGAATTGCAAGAAGAGGCCGATAGCCTTCCCCGTGCGACAGCCATTTTTTGGCTTGATAAATATCATATGAAAGAGCTGAAAAAGGACGATGTGCTTACTTTCCGTACGGCTAAGGCTAAAGTCATCATTCGGAATGATGGGACAATCGAGCTTCTGTCGTTTGTGGAACAACAGTCTGGGAATGCACAACGATATATCCGTTACCGACTGAAAGATTTCAAGGTTAAGAAAATCTTGATGGATAACGGCTATATCAATCCGGGTGAACAATACGTCCAACTCCGTTATATACCTGCACTTGCAAGGCGCGTTAAATAGTGATTTCTACTATGTTTCCTTCGGGATCAAGAATAGCACTTTCAAAATAGCCGTCTCCGGTGATTCGTGGCTCACTCTCAATAACAAAACCATCCTTACGGAGTTGTTCTGTGAGTTCCAATACAGCTTCTTTGCTACCGACAGAAAAGGAAAAATGAGCTAACCCGAGGCAGTCTTTTAATGCAGGTGTTGTGATATCTTGTCTTTGCATAATTTCCAGAGAAGCAAATCCCTGATCAAAGCTGATGAAATAAGATTCAAATCCTTTTTTAGGATTAATATACTTTTCATTACTTGTTCCGTTGAAATAAGTGATATAGAAATTTCTAAGTTCTTCTAAACGGGTAGTCCAGATGGCGATGTGACTGATGTGCATATTCCTGATAGTATCGATTAATTATTAATATTTGCACAAATATAGTAAATATTGATAGTTATGCTTTGATTTATATCAATAATCATACAATTATCGCTTCTTTATCATTTTGTTCTTCATTGCATATTTCTCATCGACTACCCGGTCGGTAGGATAGAATGTAAATGCCATGCGCCAACCTGATTCTTGATAAATAAATTTTCTTCCGCTGGCACCATGAGATATTTTATCGTACTTTTCTTTTAAAAAGCCGCTTATTCCTTGAGGAATAGCCTCTCCGATTTGCAGGAAGTCTACGGTAATAAAAAATCCCGGGATATGTATTTCACTTATTAATTGTAAAATGGAGTCGGTTGATGTCATAGTACGGCTACTTTTGAGATTCTTTGGTTACTTGCAAAATACGTCCGTATTCATCGAACGATTTACGGGATGCCAGCGAGATGGTGATCATTAATGATAACATAGAGGCTGTGAAAGTAATGACCATAATCATCATTTGATATTTTATGGCAACGTTCGGACTGCTGCCTCCCAAAATTTGCCCGATCATCGTGCCTGGAAGTGCTACTAATCCCATAACCGCGATATTGGCAATCAGTGGGCTGAAAGATTTGATAATCGCTTCCCGTATGAATGGTGCCTGTGCTTCCTGACGAGTGGCACCATTGCCCAACAGGTAACAGTACAATTGCTGTTCACGTTTCAATCCACTATAATAAGTGTTCAAGGCAATCACGTTGCTTGATAACATATTTCCCATTAAGATTCCGAAAATGGGAATAAAATACTGGGCGCTGAATACATTATCCAGTTGTAATACAATGCCAATAAAATACATGCCCACCAGCACAACGCTACAGAGGAAACCTACTGATATAGGGATCAGGAGTATTTCACGTTTAAGTCCTGTACGTACCAAAGCTGTTTGTCCGGCTACAAAAATCATGATGATAACCCACAGGAAGTTAATCCATGGGTTATTCCACAGGAAAAGGTATTTCAGGTACATACCTATCAGGAAGAGTTGCACAATCATGCGTGCTGTCCCTATCAGGGTGGCTTTCAGTAATCCGGTTTTGAACTTCCAAAGATAAAAAAGTGGGATTACCAATAACAGTAGCCCTATAAGCAGATTAAAGTAAGATATATCAATAGTTCCCATATTCTACAGTGTGATTAGCTGGTTACATCCGTAAGCGAATGTCCGGTCATGAGAAACGGCGAGTATAGCCGTTCCCTTTTCTGCCTGGTTACGGAAGAAAGCTAAAACTTTGTCTGTGGAACCGGCATCGAGTGCAGATGTCGGTTCATCTACAATAATCAAAGGTTTTTCCAGCATGGCTGCAACGGCTATCATAATGCGCTGGCGCTGACCACCCGATATTTCGCCTACCCGTTTCTGATAGAGCTCTTTGTCCAGTCCTAATTCATCAAAACAAGTGAAAAGCTTTTCTTCGGAAAAAGAGATGTGTCGATTGGCTTTCAATGCAAAAGGAAGCGATATCATTTCTTTTACCCATTCGGAGGGCAGGGCTAACTCCTGTGGAATCCAAGCTATATGTCTGCGTATGGCATCGATAGTAGTAGGTTCAAGCAAGATACCTCCTACTTTGATTTTGCCTTTTCTTAATGGGACAAATCCCATGATTGCATTGAGTAGAGAGGTTTTTCCACGTCCTGATTGACCTGCTATGCAAGCTGTCTCGCCTTTATTTAGTCGCATACAAAATTCCGAGAAGAGTATATCCTCGCCGAAAGCAATGCATGCATTGTCTATTTGTAACATCGTGTATCTTTAAATCTATCTTGCAAAGTTAGTCAAAATTCATAATATGTGCGGGATTTCTTTTATCTTTGTGTCACTAATTAATGAACGAGATATGATACTGAACGAACGAGACAGTCGCCACGAACATGTATTAAATGTGGCACGGCAGATGATGACTGCTGCCCGTACGGCCCCTAAGGGAAAAGGAATTGACATCATAGAAACTGCAATTGTTACCGGTGAAGAAATACAGCAACTCTCGGATACGTTGAAAGCCATGTTCGAAGAGTTTGGTATGAAATTTTTTTTGCGGGATGCAGATAATATTCTTCAGGCTGAGTGTATCTTATTAATAGGTACGCGTGAGCAAGCTCAAGGATTGAATTGCGGTCATTGTGGATATGCTACATGTTCCGGACGTTCTGAAGGTGTCCCCTGTGCGTTGAATAGCATTGATGTAGGCATTGCAATTGGTTCGGCATGCGCTACAGCGGCTGATTTGCGCGTAGATACCCGTGTCATGTTCTCAGCCGGATTGGCTGCCCAACGTCTTGAGTGGTTGAAAGGATGTCATCAGGTAATGGCTATCCCGGTTAGTGCTTCTTCCAAGAATCCTTTTTTCGATCGTAAACCTAAGTAATATAGGTAGCGAGTGGCATTTATTACTATTGGTGTAGTGTCCGTTCGCTATTTATGATTTATTCTTTAAAAACTAAAAAAAATGGGAATAATAGTTGGTCTTCCTACTTCAGGAGGCACAGAGAAAGATTTGCAATTGAACTTTGGTTTAACTGTTAATGATCAAGTAGAGATGTTAGCCCCCTTCTTGCCTGCAGAGTGGTTTCTGCAAAGTGGTATACAACTAACTTGGCCGCATGCCGGGACAGAC
>ERZ772819.3571-NODE-3571-length-10792-cov-3.344603_pt1 | contig 10792 bp, 5 predicted proteins | sample MGYA00580860_ERZ772819 | MGnify/ENA primary metagenome ERZ772819 (study PRJEB29015, sample SAMEA2737683) | human gut metagenome | biome: human gut; feature: human-associated habitat; material: faeces | place: China | collected 2012 ...
TCAGAGCATCCAGCCATACATAAACAACGTGTTTCGGATCGAAGTCTACCGGAATTCCCCATTTGAAGGATGTTCTGGATACACAGAGATCCTGAAGCCCCGGAAGAAGGAAGTTGTTCATCATCTCATTTTTACGTGACTCCGGCTGAATGAAATCCGGATGTGTGTTGATGTAGTCGATCAGACGGTCCGCGTATTTGCTCATTTTGAAGAAGTATGCTTCTTCTTTTGCAGGTACACACGGACGTCCGCAGTCCGGACATTTGCCGTCTACAAGCTGTGATTCTGTAAAGAAAGATTCACATGGTGTACAGTACATTCCTTCATAATGTCCTTTGTAGATATCACCTTTTGCATACATCTTCTTGAAGATTTTCTGAACCTGTTTTTCGTGATCGGCATCTGTGGTACGGATGAATTTGTCATAAGATGTGTTCATCAGATCCCAGATTCTCTTGATCTCACCGGATACATTATCTACGAATTCCTTTGGTGTGATTCCTGCTTCTTCTGCTTTGAGTTCGATCTTCTGACCATGCTCGTCAGTTCCTGTCTGGAAAAATACATCATATCCTTCCTGTCTCTTGTAACGTGCAATTGCATCTGCCAGTACGATCTCGTAAGTGTTACCAATGTGCGGCTTACCGGATGTATAAGCAATCGCGGTTGTAATATAATACTTCTGCTTGTCCATTTTATAGTTCCTCCTAAAATATAACAGTTTCCTTTTACATAAAAAAACGTCTTCTCATTTTACTGAGAAGACGAGTTCTGCCCGTGTTACCACTTCTTTTCGTTCCTGCCTCGCGGTCAGAAACCTTATCGGGTACGATTCCAGATTGCTGCATTGAAAACCTGATTATCCTTTTCATGCTCTGTCCTGATACCCTTCCGCTATAACAGGCGGTCCCGTTACAGTCTAAATGCAGATCGGACACTCTGTGCTGTACAAATACGAGCGTTCACTCCGGATCACAATCTCAACCGTACCTCTCCCAAGCCATCTTCCATATGTACCCGCACATTCCTCTCAGCAGCCGGAATCCGTCATAAAATAATAACCATTTCCTCTGGAATTTCTCTGTAATGCCAGTATCAAATGTACTCTCTTGTTCTTCGAGTTTACTTATATTATGCGGATTTATCTGGTTCCGCTTCTTTAGAAATAGTAGCATATTTACAAATATTTGTAAACCGGGAATTTCGCTAAGCGGAAAATCTGATTCTTAACTTATCTCTTGATTTTTACCTGTCGCGACCAGTTTCCGTATACCTTTTTTCCATTTACCTTTCGATATGCTCTGATGCGATAACGATATGTTTTACCTTTGGAAGCTTTTTTATCCATAACAGTGGTCTTAGCGGTTGTTGCAACCTTAGTCCATTTTTTACCTGTGGTACTTCGATATATCACATATCCTGATGCACCTGCTGTTTTTTTCCATTTGAGCTGAATGCCGGAGGCTTTCTTTGCTGCTTTTAACGTCGACGCAGAGAGCAGTGCTTTTCCACCGAATGATTTGGAGTATTCTCCATAAATATATTTACCACCGGACACCCTGTATGCCCTGATACGATATACATAACTGTATCCCGTCTGTACCGGATACTTCTTTGAATTACTCTGTACATAGGACAATGCCGGTGTTTTTATATCGGCGATTTTCTGCCACCTGGAGCCATTCTTTCTTTCAATCACATATCCGCTGGCATTTGCCGCTTTTTTCCAGCTTATTTTGATTTTATTATAACCTGAAGAAACCGCCTTAACCGCACTTACTGTTCCCGGTTTTACAGTTTCTTCCTGCTTATTGTCTGTTTCCGGCTTTTTGTCCGGCTCCGGTTTTTCGTCTGGATCCGGTTTTTTATCCGGTTCCGGTTTCTCATCTGGATCCGGTTTTTTATCTGGATCCGGTTTCTCGTCTGGCTCCGGTTTCTTATCCGGCTCTGTTATTGCATATAATGCCAGATTCGGTTTTGTTGTAATATCTTTCCACTGTCTTTCCGTTGCATCTTCAAAATTATCGGAAATTTTTCTTCCATCAACCGATTTCACTATCGTGCGATCAGCTATATTAACAGAAGAAACATATGCCTTTCCGGCAACGGAATCTTCTTTCGACATGATTGCAGAGCCGCCTTCCAGCCATGCACTGGATGTTTCGATTGATCCGGTTCCGCTGACACCATTGCCGCCATCGTCAAAAGAACCATTTCCGCCAACTGCGATCAGCTTTCCATTACCCTTAACTGTTCCCTGATCCAGAATCAGTGCTGCACCACCTACGGATGTCGTGGCATTTCTTCCCCCGCCAAATACACCAAGGACACCATTGTCCGAGATTGTGAGTGTACCTCCGGATATTTTCATTGCAGGCTGTCCACTATAACTTTTCTGGGTGTTCGGGTCTTTGCCGGTAGCGGCCTCATCGCCTCTGATGTAAACCTCACCCTCCAAAGCCACATTTCCCTTAACAAGCACTACAGGCGCTGTATTATGACGCACCTCTGATCCATTCGCCAGAAAATTTGTATTGGAATAAATCAGCGAGTTCTCCAGAATTGCCCCGCCATTCAGGATCAACTGTCCATTAACAGAAGCACCTGTCAAAAAGCTTCCACCGTAGTTGTCATAATTTACAGAGATTCTTCCTCCATCCATTGCTTCGATCAGTCCGTGGACAGAAGAATCACGCAGGCAAAGTCTTCCGCCTTTCTGTACAATAATTCGTACACTGCTGAAAATTTTCATATTTACAAGTGTCAGATCACAGCCTGACGGAACAATCAATGTCTGTGTCGGGCTTTCTGATTCGGATACAGAATATCCCAGCTCACCATATGTCCCACTTGTATGGGAGCCATACCATGCCTTGATCTGTGCCGGTACTGTCACTGTCTCATTTGTACCGCCAAAATTTGCAATTGCCCATGGTTCCATATCATACATGTATTTGCCATCTGCAGTCTGCTGTGCATTTTCAAGTTTCAGGCAGTCACTCAGTTTTTCTGTACGTGAATAAACCTTAAATGCAAGCTCATTACTGGTTGCGGTTCTGCCATTCTGATCTGTTACTGTTACACTTACCGGATAAGAACCCGGTTGATCGGGAACACCGCTCAGTGACAGGGAGCTGTCATAAATCGAGTATACACCTGACATTCCACAGGATTCCGTGTCAATATTTACGCTTGTCTTTTTTGTATTTACCGTTACTGCTTCATGTAAAGGTTTCCAGTCATTTTTTCCCGGCGTTGTTCCGTCCGGAACCACTGCCGCTTCAACAATAACATTGCTGTTTTTATTCGTAGAAACCGAAGTAGATGCTCCACTGATCGCATCATATTTCTGCTGACCGGTAAGTGCACTGTCAAAATATCCGTTTAATCTCACATATAATGTGTTCTGTCCATCAGATGGACCTTCTTTATCATTTCCACTGCTTGGATCATAAGGCTCCACTGCGAAATCACTTCCACTCCCCTTCACACAAAGAAGCAGATCCTGGTATGACGGATTTTTTATCGTAATAATATCTCCGATAGTCAGCATGCCGTCTCCACTGCCGTCAAAGACTGCCGAAGCATCTGAACTATCCATATAATATGCATTTCTTCTAAACAAACTGTATTTTGAAGATACTTTTTCCCATACATTTCCATTTACAAGGATCTGGCTGATTCCTCCTGCATATGCACCGTCAGAAAAAAGAAGTTTCTGATAATCGCTCCCAAAGCCTGACTCCAGTTTTGCTTCTGCAGTCGGTGCATCTTTTAACTGTTTGGATTCTGCTACTGCATCTTCGGAATCCGCGTCTGAAAACAGATCCACATCTGTCACACTGTCTACTTCGCTTTCCGATGCAGCTCTATCTTCCGTTACTGCATCTTCATCCTCAAAATCTTCCTCTGTTGAATCCTGAATTTCCATTTCTTCAGCATCTTCATTGCTGTCTTCCTCAACTACCACCTCTGCATCAGAAAAATCATCTGTCGCAAAAGCCGGCACCGCTGTAAATAAATTTACAGTCATCATTGCCGAAACTAAAAATGCAATCTGTCTCTTCACAGTTCTCCCCCTCTTACTTTAGTTAGTTATTTAAAACCTTGTTAAAGAATAACATTTCTTAGAAATTCTGTCAATTGCATTATCGCTTCATTATGTATACAATCGGTCTCTTAGTGCACACTATCTACTGTCAGCGGATGCTATCCAATATGAGATTTGACTAGCTAATGTTCCAATTGACGAACATATATTCCGAGTTGTATGATTAATTCAATAATTAAAGTGTAAATTATCTGACGTTAACTCTTTTCTATCTTTCCTAAAGGAGGGACTTTTATGCAGGCTTTATCACAGACAAATGCAGGCGATACCTGTACGATCAAATGGATGTTTGGCATTCCGGAGATTCTGGAAACGATGAGAAACATGGATATTAAAGAAGGCAGCACGATTCAGGTTATTCAGAAGTGCCGGGACTGGCTGATCATCGGAAGCAACAACCGAAGGCTGGCAGTCGGCAATGAGGTTGCCGACCGGATTCAGGTATAGGGTAATGAGGATACGGGGATAGTCGTAAAAAGTTCCGTACAAATTTTTGCGGCTATATCTCACCGGCTGTTTTTCATGTACAGAAATTTTTTACAATTCTCCCCGTTTTGAATCATTATGAATAGAAAGTCTCATACTTCTCTGATATGAAACAGGGCTATCACCTGCCCCGTGAAATAAAATCATCGTGAAGTATAAAAAATATACTATATCTATCTTTTACATCTCCGATATAAGAAAATAAAAATGTCTGTATATTGAAATAACCATCCAGACTTTCTGCAGGAGTCTGAGAAGTACTTAGATATGATCTGACTGTGTTGCGAATAAAAATCGTACTGTTTGAGTGAAACGAGTTTACGATTTTTATAAGCGCTTTTAACAATCAGGAATATCTTTAGTACTTCCGGACGACGAAGCCTGTCTGAATGGTTATTTCATATATCACAGACATATAATATCTTATAATGTGAAAAAACTGCCAATTATATATTTCTATACAATCGACAGTTTTATTTTGTTACTTCATCTTAAATTCTATCGTCACTTTAAACAGATCCCCGTCAAGATACAGGTTAAACGTCCCTCCCTGCAGCTGCACAAGGTCTTTCGCGATAGACAATCCCAGACCGCTTCCTTCAGTATTTCTGGAAACATCCCCGCGGATAAAACGCTCTGTCAATTCGTCTGCCGTAATATTCAGCGGCTGCGCGGAAATATTCTTGAGGGAGAGCTGTACATTCGGACGATTCACACTTACATCTACATAAACTCTCGTGTTTTCCATGGCATATTTAGCTGTGTTTCCAAAGACATTCTCCAGAATCCTCCAGAGTCTTCGTCCATCGGCACAGATGATTGCCTCTTCCTCATCAAAATGAACTATCATCTGAAGCTTTCTTTCTTCAAATTTCTCTTCAAATTCTCCGATCACCTGATTGACCAGCTCTACAAAATTCAGTTCTGTCATTTCCAGTGTGATATTTCCGGTGCTTGCCTTTGATGCCTCTACGACATCTTCTGTAAGAACCTTCAGTCTCTGTGCCTTATTTTCCAGAACTTCCAGATACCCCCTGATCTTGGGATCTTCCGGATTTTCTCTCTTGAGAAGATCTATATAGTTGATGATCGATGTCAACGGTGTCTTGATATCATGTGAAACATTCGTGATCAGTTCTGTCTTCATCCGCTCGTTCTTGAGGCTGTTTTCTACGGCTGCGTCCAGTCCCTCCCCGATATGGTTAATATAATCCGCCACCATTTCCTGTTCACCGGAGAGTTTTTCCGTTGGAATTTTATATTGCAGCTCACCGTCTGTGATTTTTTTCAAACCACCAATGATCTGTTCTCGTCCCCATGCCTTTTTCAGCAGCCAGTAAAGTACTGCCACATCCAATACAAGCAAAAGCAACAAGGGAAGCATGGCACCAGCTCCAAATCCCAACATAACAAGCAGCATCTGTGCAAATACAAAACATCCAAACCCGGCAGCTATCTTTATTCTGCTGATGGTATTTTTACTCATAAAAACCACCAGATTTCCGATAGCTTTGAAAATTTTTTTAATCATCCGCAACACATGTCTGAGAAGTGAATCTCTCCACAGTGATCTCGCTTTGATCCTGCGCACCAGACTGAGCCAGCCCGTCAGGAACCAGCCTCCTGTCCAAATGCCGATCATTCCGAAATCAATGACTTCCCAGATTATCCGCATTTCTTCTGAATCCATTGCCTGCATCAGTATTGAAAGTCCCATCAGCCAGATTACAACAATCATACCTGCTGCAATCTCTGTATACCATCGGTCAAAGAAATTCAAATGTACTTTTTCATCTTCATTGTTTCGTCCTGCTGCAACTGTCAGAATCACAACTCCTACGAGTGCCAGAATAAATGCAGCCACAGAAACAACCATGATCGGCACCAGCCATGGTTCAAACTTCTCATAAGCCAGTTTTTCCTGCTTGATTCTGTCTAATACAGGAAAATCTTTATCTACAGAAACAAAGTAAAGATAATTTTCCCCTGCATAACCGGTATTCTCAATCATACTCTGCCAGTAAGATTCCGTCCAGCTCGAAACATTAGTAAAACCAAGTATACAGTCCTGCATCTCCGGTGAAATGAGCATGAAAGGATCAGCACCAGATGTCAGCTTATCCAGCATTTTTTCATAATTTGCCGAAGTGACCCCATTTATATTACTGTACACTTTATCGGACTTTGTATCTACATACATATAGTTGATATTTGTCGCACCCTGCGTATATGTTTTCAGGATTTTCTCACCATATGATGCGTCACTGTATTCTACCAGTGCCTCATATAAATACTGATATGCTCTGCTGATGTTCCCTTTCCATTCTTTACTGTTATTTACAACATCAAGAATGCCGTCCGCTCCATCCGGCTTATATTCTTCCTTCAATGGAGCATCATTATTTCCGCTGGACTCATAATTATATACATCTGTGTAAACAACATTGCCCTCTGCATCTGCAACGTATTCCACTCCGTCATTACGGATTCCTATACTGTTATCAGTGTATCCATAATAGATATATTCCTTACCCGAAAGCATGGACAGTATATCTTTTGTATATTCTTCCTGTCCTTCCTCGCTTCCAAAAACAAGCTTCAGTTCCCCGGTGATGATCTTGTCAGCAAAATCATTATAATACATGTAGTAATCATTACCGTCCGGCTGACGGCATATCAGAACATTTACACTTCTGTCCCAGGACGATTTTTTGGCCCAGTCGTACAGATCTCCTGCCCTGTATGCAAGCCCCGACGTATTTTTGTGTGTCAGCTCTGTCCCCTGGTTCAGTTCGGCGAGATCGACCAGCTCATCATCCGATGCCTGATCCAGAATATATCTGTTACTGATCGCATTGACAATCGTATGCGAAAGATTATAAACATTGTCTCTGAAACTCTGCGAATCCACGTAGCTTTTGCTGTCCAGCGGCTGAACCCCTTTATTCATGATCACTGCGGATGCTCCGGCTCCCACGCAGGAAACCGTCACAAAAAATATCGTCAGCAGCACAAGAAGTCCCTTTATGCCACTCTTTCTATACCATCTTTTTTTCATTTATGCCCCATTCCTTTCTATATAAACCAGCCTCGGTAACAGGTAGAGAAGTTGTGCAGGATATTTTCCACAACCAAAGGACGAAGTTCAGATCTTTTCCACTTTATACCCAAGTCCCCACACTACTTTCAGATAACGCGGCTCCTTCGGATTGATCTCAATCTTTTCTCTGATATGCCGGATATGAACTGCGACCGTGTTGTCCGCTGCGATTGCTTCTTCCTCCCAGATACTTTCATAAATCTGATTAATAGAAAAAACGCGTCCCTGATTTTTCACCAGTAAAAGAAGAATACGGTACTCGATCGGTGTCAGCTTTACAACCTCTCCGTCAACTGTGACTTCTTTGCGGTCATCATCGATCATCAGCCCGCCGGTCTCATAAATATTGCCTCTTTTTTCTGCAGCTGCCCCGAGCTGGGTGTATCTGCGAAGCTGAGATTTCACTCTCGCCACCAGCTCCAGCGGATTAAACGGTTTCGTCACATAATCATCTGCTCCGACGTTTAATCCGAGAATTTTGTCTGCATCCTCTGATTTTGCTGATAAAATGATGATTGGCAGCGCATTTTTTTCACGTATTTTCAGCGTTGCCCGAATGCCGTCAAGCTTCGGCATCATTACATCAATGATCAAAAGATCCACCGGATTACTCTGCAGCGCCCGAATCGCCTGCTCACCGTCATATGCCTTCAGAATGTGATGTCCCTCCTGCGTCAGATAGATTTCTATTGCCTCTACGATGTCCCTGTCATCATCGCATACCAGTATCTCTGCCATTGTCCCCTGCCTCCTGTTTGTTATGGTCTTACTATAGCTGTTAAGAATTAATATCTGTGGGGTAAAATCTTAAGATTCTCTTATCTTTTTAACCTTTTCCATTGTAACAGAAAATACTCTTTATTTATATCTGAATAACAGCACCGAAGAATAAATTTCGAAGAAACTAAAGTTAATTTTCTGTTGCCCTAATTCAAAAAAATCGTTATAATAATTAGTGGTTAGCATAGTTACATTATAACATGTAACGGAGAGAAAGATGGTTGTCGTTAGCCATCTTTTTTTCTTTTTTCAGATAAATTTTAGGGAGTGTATGACTCGTTGTGAGTCATACACTCCCTGTTTTAGAACTATCTATTTCCCGATAGCCCCTCACTTCTATTAATATTTTTTATTGTTCATTTTCAGAATATCTATTTTTCAATTGCTTTGAATGCAGCTGCCTGTGCAGTCATTCCACGTTCTGAAGCAAGTCTTTCAATAGAAGATGCTCCAAAGAATCCATCGATTTCCGGTACATTCTTAATCACATAAGCTGCATCTTCCGGATCCGCGATCGGTCCACCATGGCAGATAACCATAATATCCGGATTCACTTCACGTCCCGCTTTGATAATCTCACGGATCTTTACGCAACAATCATCTAAGGTAACCGCTGTCTCTGCACCGATCGTTCCTTTTGTAGTAAGTCCCATATGGGCAACCAGGATATCCGCGCCTGCCTCTGCCATCGCTTTTGCCTGATCCGGATCAAATACATAAGGGCATGTAAGCAGATCTAATTTATGGGCTTCACGGATCATATCTACTTCTAATCCATATCCCATACCGGTCTCTTCAAGATTTGCACGGAATTTACCATCGATCAATCCTACGGTAGGGAAATTCTGTACTCCATTAAATCCCTGATCTTTTAACTGTTTTAAGAAAATATCCATTACACGGAACGGATCTGTACCGCATACTCCTGCAAGAACTGGTGTCTTCTTTACAATCGGTAATACTTCCTGTCCCATCTCCTGAACGATCGCATTTGCATCACCATAGGATAAGAGTCCTGACAAAGAACCACGTCCTGCCATTCTAAATCTGCCTGAGTTATAGATGATTAACATATCTACATCCGCCTTTTCACTACACTTTGCAGTGATTCCTGTTCCGGCACCTACACCTACTAAAATCTTACCCTGTGCTACCTGTGCCTTAAAATCGTCCATAATTTCACTTCTGGTTTTTCTTAACATATCAAATCCTCCTGTTTATATTTATGATTTTATTTCTTTTCCATTAAATCAATCAGCTTCTGGGCTGCAGTCTCTGCAAACAATTTATCATTGATATTACAGTCCAATTTTATAATCTCTACATGTCCATTATCGATTCCATTTTCAATTGCATCGAATAATGCTTTTCTTTCTTCCACTCCATCAAACGGCTGTCCTTCTGCATCGATCATGGAAACACCCTTTTCTGGAAGTAAAATTGCCATATCTGTTTCTGTCTGATTCCATTTGGATGCCAGCATCGCACCTATTTTCTGATTTTCCGGTACAGTTGTACGCATCAATGTAACCGTTGGATTGTGTTTGTACAGATTTCTCGATGAAAACTGTTCAGGAATTGTATCCATTGGTCCAAAATTTACCATATCGCAGGCACCTACAGAAACTACTTGTGGTATTTTACATTTGATTGCAGCTTCACATCTTGTACTTCCTGCTGAGAGCACACCTCCAACAAGCTCATCACACCATTCTGTCGTTGTCAAATCCAGAACTCCCTGGAAAAATCCCGCACTTATCAATGTTTCCATTGTTTTTCCACCGGTTCCCGTCGCATGAAATACTAAAACTTCATATCCACTTTCTTCTAAATAAGCTTTTGCCCGATCCACACAAGGTGTTGTCACGCCAAACATTGTAGCTGCCACCATCGGCTTATTGTCTTCTTTTTCATCCCCTAATTTTTCTTTCATGCCGATCATTCCTGCAATTGTTAAAATCGCATTACGGAAGATCGTTTTTGATACTTTATTGAGTCCCGCTACATCTACGATTGACGGAATCATAATGATATCACTCGTTCCCACATACTGCGAAACATTTCCAGATGCCATCGTGGAAACCATGACCTTTGGGACACCAATTGGCAACGCACGCATTGCCGGTGTAACCAGAGAAGTTCCCCCTGATCCACCAAATGAAATGATTCCATCAAATTTACCTTCCTGATACAATCTCGGAATTAAAATCTCCATTCCTTTTGACAGAGCTTCTGTTGCCAATGCACGGTCTTTCTTTTTCACAATATCTTCAATATCATATCCCGCTGCCTCTGCAACTTCCATGTTCGTCACA
>ERZ772819.3572-NODE-3572-length-10790-cov-12.147089_pt1 | contig 10790 bp, 8 predicted proteins | sample MGYA00580860_ERZ772819 | MGnify/ENA primary metagenome ERZ772819 (study PRJEB29015, sample SAMEA2737683) | human gut metagenome | biome: human gut; feature: human-associated habitat; material: faeces | place: China | collected 2012 ...
TATAAAAATTTCTAATTCAATTATTTTCAATTCTAAAATTTGATTTTAATATTATCTGCTTTTTATTAGTTTTTTGGATTAAATATGGAAAAGTGCCAAAAACCTTAAGACAAAAACCCCGTCCCAATGTCTAATTTAATCCTTTTGCTGTTAAGTTTATTCTTCCTTGATCATCAATGTCTGTTACTTTTACAGTTACTTTGTCTCCTACATGTAACACATCTTCTACATTTTTTATTCTTTCATTAGAGATTTTTGAAATATGTAATAATCCTTCTTTATCTCCAAATCCTAAATCTATAAATGCTCCAAATGCCATTATTTTAGTTACTGTTCCTAAATAAATTCCGCCTACTTCGACTTCTCTTACAATGTCTTCTATCATTTCTAATGCTTCGTTTGCTTTTTCACTGTCTTGTGAATAAATAAATACTTGTCCATCTTCTTCTATGTCGATTTTAACACCTGTTTTGTCTATGATTTTGTTTATCATTTTTCCACCAGGTCCGATTACATCTTTTATTTTGTCTACTTTAATTGTTGTATTTACTATTTTTGGTGCATATTTAGAAATTTCTTCTCTTGGTTTTGATATAACTGGTAACATTACGTCATTTAAAATATGCATTCTTGCTTTTTCAGTTCTTTCAAATGCTTCTGCTATTATGTCATATGTTAATCCATCACATTTAATATCAACTTGAATTGCTGTTATTCCTTTTTCTGTTCCTCCAACTTTAAAGTCCATATCTCCAAAAAAATCTTCTAACCCTTGTATGTCTAATAACATTATATAATCATTGTCATCATTTGGGTTTGTAATTAATCCTGTAGATATTCCAGCTACTGGTCTTTTTATTGGAACTCCTGCATCCATTAATGCAAGTGTACTTCCACATATACTTGCTTGTGATGTTGATCCATTTGATGATAATACTTCAGATACAACTCTTATTGCATATGGGAATTCTTCCTTTGATGGTATTACTGGAACTAATGCTTTTTCAGCAAGTGCTCCATGTCCTATTTCTCTTCTTCCTGGTCCTCTTGATGGTCTAGCTTCCCCTACACTATAGCTTGGGAAGTTATAGTGATGTATATATCTTTTTGATTCTTCCATGTCTATTCCATCTAATTTTTGTTCTTCAGATACCATTCCTAAAGTTGCAATTGATAATACTTGTGTTTGTCCTCTTGTAAATAAAGCACTTCCATGTGTACGTGGTAATAATCCAACTTCACATGATAATGGTCTTATTTCGTCTAAAGCTCTTCCATCTACCCTTTTATGTTCATTAAATATTAATTCTCTAACACATTGTTTTTCTACTTTGTATATTGCTTCTCCTATGTCTTGTTTATGAGCATCTTTTTCTTCTTCTCCAAATTTTAATGCATATTCGTTTGTAATTTTTTCTGTTAATTCATCTATATTTTTGTCTCTTATTGTTTTGTCAGCTTCTTGAACCTTTTCTTTCATTTCTTCTTTGAAATTGTCATTTACAAAGTTATATACATCATGATCTACTTCAAATGATTTATATTCAAATTTTGGTTTTCCAATTTCAGCTTGTATACTTGATATAAATTTACATATTTTTTTAATTTCTTCATGTGCTGTTTTTATTGCTTCTAACATAACATCATTTGGTACTTCATTTGCTCCAGCTTCTATCATTGTTATTTTTTCTTCTGTTGCTGCAACTGTTAAGGTTAAGTCTGAAACCTCTCTTTGTGCTTCTGTTGGATTTATAACAATTTGTCCATCAACTAACCCAACATTTACTGCTGCTGTAGGTCCTCCAAATGGAATATCAGAAATTGCAAGTGCTGCTGCTGCACCTATCATTGCAGCTACTTCTGGTGAATTGTCTTGTTCAACACAAAGTACAGTTCCTACAACACATACATCATTTCTAAAATCTTTTGGGAATAATGGTCTTAATGGTCTATCTATTGCTCTTGATGTTAATATTGCTTTATCACTTGGTTTACCTTCTCTTTTCATAAAGCTTCCTGGAATTTTTCCAACTGAATATAGTTTTTCTTCAAAATCTACTGATAATGGGAAGAAATCTATTCCTTCTTTTGGTTCTTTTGATGCAGTAACGTTTACAAGTACACAAGTGTCTCCATATCTAACCAATACACTTCCATTTGCAAGTCCTGCCATTTTTCCTGTTTCTATTACAAGTTTTCTACCTGCTAATTCTGTTTCATAAGTTTTAAACATATTTTTTATTGTATGATAAAATCATACGCTCCTTTCTACTTTTTTGCACCTTTATTATATAAGCTTAAATTTAGATTGTAACCTCTATAATACATTATTTTGTAGTGCATTATACAAGCTACTTACCTAAATATTTTAAGCTTATTGTTTTACAAAAAGCCCTTGCTTTTTATTTAGCATAGGGCCTTTTATAAAAGATTATTTTCTTAATCCTAATTTTTCAACTATGTCTCTATATCTTTGTAAATCTTTTTTAGATAGATAGTTTAATAGGTTTCTTCTTTTTCCAACCATTTTTAAAAGACCTCTTCTTGAGTGGTTGTCTTTTTGATGGATTTTTAAATGTTCTGTTAATTCATTAATTCTTTCTGTTAAAAGAGCTATTTGAACTTCTGGAGAACCAGTGTCGTTTTCTTCTCTTTTATAAGTATTAATGATTTCTTGTTTTCTTTCCTTTGTCATTTAATACTACACCTCCTATTTTTATTTATTTTCCTAAAACTGAGCTTAAGAATAGGTGCTAATCTTATAGCTAAGTAAAAGGTATTGCTTTTAAAGCATATTTATTTTACTATATTTTTCCATAAAAAGCAAGCATTTTTAATTTTTTTATTAAATGATTGTTGTATTTTTTTGTCATATGTAAATACTATTTAAAAAGGTGATTTATATGAATCAAATTTTAATTACAAAACCTTCTAAAAGTGACAAAAAAAGATTAACGGTTCAATTATTAATTTCAATTGTTGCAATTATAGTTATTATTTTTTTATATGTAAATTATAGAAGTAAAATTAATAAACAAGAAAATTTTTCAAAAATTTTATCTAAAAATTATAAATTATCTAAATTGTACTCTTCTAGTAATATGAAGGATTCTCAAACTAATGATACAGACATTTTAGGAACTATTAGTATTCCTAGTTTAAATATTACCTATACGTTTTTTTCCGGCATTTCTGATGATTTATTAAAAATATCTCCATGCAGGCTTTCTGGCAAAATGCCATATTCCAAAAGCAATTTATGCATAGCTGGGCATAATTACAATGATGATAGATTTTTTGGTAAGATTTTTCTTTTAAAAAACAATGATAAAATAATTATTAAAGATAACTCTAACAATCAATTTACTTATTATGTATATGATAAGTATGAAGTAAAAGAAAATGACCTTTCTTCCATTTCTGATAATAAATCATTTTGTGAGTTAACTCTTATTACTTGTAATAATTTTAATAATAATAGGTTAATAATAAAAGCAAAAACTGAAAGTCTTAAATAGACTTCCAGTTTTATATTTTATTTTAATTAAACATTTTTATAATCACTAATTTTTTTATAAGCATATACAGCTGATATTGCAAATATTACTATAAGTACTGCTGTTGGTATTGAATCTTCTATACCTGTTTTTGGTAGATTTGTGTTTGCATTATTATTGTATGTGCTTGAGTTTTTGTTAGTATTTGCATTATTTGTGTTTGTGTTGTTTGTATTAGTCTTATTTGAATTAGTATTTGTGTTACTTCTATTTGTATTTGTGTTGTTAGCTGTATTTGAAGTATTTGATGTGTTTGATGTATTAGATGATGTGTCATCATCTAAATCAAAATCTAATTCGTCTGCTGCGAATACACCTGTTGTTCCTATTAAAACTACACTTAATAAAATTACTAAAAATCCTTTAATTAAACTTACTTTTTTCATATTTATTTCTCCTTACTAATTTAATCTATTTCTATTATTATTTTACAACCACTATTTATTATACACTAACTTTTTAAATTTTTCAAGTGGTTTATAAGAAACAATTAAATTTTTCTTTTGCTTATACTTATATTTTAAACTTTTATATTTTATTAGTCAATATTTTTAAATGAATATTTTTATTACTTTTATGTTACAAAAATATTACAATTTCGTAACATTTCATTATATATTCATGTGTATGAATATTTTCATATTATACATTAAATTTAAATAATACAATATCTCCATCTTGCATTATGTATTCTTTTCCTTCTTGACGAACTAGTCCTTTTTCTCTTGCTGCAACCATTGAACCTTCTTTCATTAAATCTTCAAAAGATACTACTTCTGCCTTTATAAATCCTCTTTCTATGTCTGAATGAATTTTTCCAGCAGCTTGTGGTGCTTTTGTTCCTTTTTTTATTGTCCATGCTCTTACCTCTGGTTCTCCTGCTGTTAAAAATGACATTAATCCTAATAAATCATAGCTTTTTTTTATAACTTTGTCTAATCCAGATTCTTCAAGTCCCAAAGCTTCTAGCATCTCTTTTTTATCGTTATCATCTAAGCCAGATAATTCTTCTTCTATTTTTACACATAATGGAATTACTTCTGCATTTTCTTTTAATGCATATTCTTTTACTTTTTTAACATTTTCATCATTTTCAGGATCTTCTATTTGTTCTTCTGAAACATTTGCAATATATAATATTGGTTTTGTTGTTAATAAAAACATGTCTTTTACTAGTTCTTGTTCTTCTTTTGTATAATCAATTGCTCTTGCAGATATTCCATTTTCTAAACTTGTTTTTATTTTTTCAAGTAAATCAATTTCTTCTTGGTATTTTTTATCTGCTTTTAAGTTTTTCCTTGCTTTATCTAGTCTTTTATTTACTGTTTCTATATCTGCAAATATTAATTCTAAATTTATTGTTTCTATGTCTCTTACTGGGTCAACACTTCCATCAACATGTACTACATTACTATCTTCAAAACATCTTACAACTTCAACTATAGCATCTGTTTCACGTATATGTGACAAAAACTTATTTCCAAGTCCTTCTCCTTTGCTTGCTCCTTTAACAAGTCCAGCTATATCAACAAATTCTACAACTGCATGTGTTGTTTTTTGTGGATTGTACATTTTTGTCAATGCATCTAGTCTTTCATCTGGCACTGGAACAACTCCAACATTTGGCTCTATTGTACAAAATGGATAATTTGCACATTCTGCTCCTGCTTTTGTAATACTATTAAACATTGTGCTTTTCCCAACATTTGGAAGTCCTACAATTCCTAATTTCATTTAACTTTTTCCTCCTTAAAATTATTCACCTATACTTTTTTTATCTTTTATTTCGCCTAGTACTTTTTCTATAAATTCATCTATACTTATTGTTCCTAAATCAGCCTTACTTCTTGAACGTACTGTAACTTTATTTTCTTCTTTTTCTTTGTCTCCAACAACTAGCATATATGGAATTTTTTCCATTTGAGCCTCACGTATTTTGTAACCTATTTTTTCATTTCTACTGTCATATGCAACTCTAATTCCTGCTTTTTGTACTTTTTCTAACAATTCTTCACAATAATCATTTTGTTTTTCACTTATTGGCAATATTTTTACTTGTGTTGGAACTAGCCATAAAGGTAAATTTCCTTTTGTTTCTTCTAATAAGAATGAAATAAATCTATCAGAAGATCCTAGTATTGCTCTATGAATTACAACTGGTCTATGTTTTTGTCCATCTTCTCCAATGTATGTTAAATCAAATCTTTCTGGAAGCGCAAAGTCTAATTGGCATGTTGGTATTGTTACATCATGTCCTAATGCTGATTTTATTTGAATATCAATTTTAGGTCCATAAAATGCTGCTTCTCCTTCTGCTTCATAAAAGTCTATGTCTAATTCTTTTAGAATTTTTCTTAATTGATTTTCTGCTGTTTCCCACATTTCGTCATTGTCTATATACTTTTCTTTGTTCTTATCTCTTAATGATAATCTAAATGCAAATTTATCTCTAGAAAATCCAAAATCATTCATATATACTTCAAATATTAATTTTAAAACTTTTCCAACTTCATCTTTTATTTGATCAGGTCTTACAAATAAATGTGCATCATTTTGACACATTTGACGAACTCTTTCTAATCCACATACAGCTCCTGAATTTTCGTACCTAAAGTCATGTGCTAATTCTCCTATTTTTATTGGTAAATCTTTATAAGAATGCATTGAATTTTTGTATATTAACATATGGTGTGGGCAGTTCATTGGTCTTAATACTAATTCTTCATTGTCCATTTTCATAACTGGGAACATATCTTCTTTATAATGATCCCAATGTCCACTTGTCTTATATAATTCAACATTTGCAAGAGATGGAGTATAAACATGACTATAACCAAGTCTTAACTCTTTGTCTTGAATATATCTTTCAAGCTCTCTTCTAATTGTAGCACCATTTGGCAAATACATAGGAAGACCTGATCCAACTAGCGGATGTGTCATAAATAATTCCATTTCTTTTCCTATTTTTCTATGGTCTCTTTGTTTAGCATCTTCTAGGAATTGTAAATATTCTTCTAATTGACTTGCTTTTGGGTAAGAAATAGCATAAATTCTTTGTAACATTTTGTTATGTTCATCACCTCTCCAATATGCTCCTGAAGATGATAATATTTTTATTGCTTTAACTTTTCCTGTACTTACTAAATGTGGTCCTGCACAAAGATCTGTAAAATCACCTTGTTTATAGAAACCAATTTCTTCCCCTTCTGGTAAATCATTAATTAATTCTTGTTTATATGGTTGTCCTTCCATTAATTTTAAAGCTTCATCTTTTGGTAAAACAAATCTTTCTATTGGTAAATTTTCTTTTATAATTTTTTTCATTTCGGCTTCTATTTTTTCTTTGTCCTCATCTGTAAAAGGCTTTTCTACATCAAAATCATAGTAAAAACCATTATCTATTGAAGGTCCAATTGCAAACTTAACACCTGGAAACAATCTTTTTACAGCTTGTGCCATAATATGAGATGTTGTATGCCAATAAGCCTTTTTTCCATCTAAACTAGAATCAAAAGTATGAATTGTCAAATTACAATCTTTTGTAATTTCATATCTTAAATCTTTTACCTCTCCATCAATTTCACCACAAGTTGCAACCCTTGCTAAACCTTCACTAATTTGTTTTGCAACATCTAATATAGTACTATTTTCTTTAACCTCTATACTAGATCCATCTTTTAATGTTACTTTAATCATAATAAAACCCCCTTAAAAATTGCCATCGGTTCCGGGTTTATTTGGCAATAAATTGCCAAAGTACACGGTTTAATATTTTCGATGTTTAATCTAAAAAGCACCCTTATGGATACTTTTTATCCATAGGAGTGCTTTTATAACACGGTTCCATCCTATTTTTTTCTTAATTTAAGATTGTAACGAATCTTACTCGTCTAGCTTGTTCACTAGAAACCTGAAGAGTTAGTTTTCAAATATGTTTGCTTAAATTAGCTTCCAGCCTTGGCTAATTTTCTCTGTAAGTAACCTTTATTTTACTTGTCTCTTACTTGTTTTTATTTATATCTTTATTATTTTAACGCTATTTCGAAAAAAAGTCAATGAAAATTATTTACTTTTTTATTATTGTAATGTATAATGTGTCTTAGTTGCTTCTATAGCTCAGTTGGTAGAGTGCAGCCTTGGTAAGGCTGAGGTCACGGGTTCAATTCCCGTTGGAAGCCCCATATATTGTAAAAACTCCTCTGATAAAAACCAGAGGAGTTTTTTAGTTAAATAAATTTTTTATTGCTTTTTTTCTTATTCTTTGTATTGCATTGTCGACAGATTTTACTGGTGCATCCAGCTTTGCTGCAATGTCAACATAGCTTTCGCCTTTTATATATCTATTTAGCACTTGTTTTTCAAAACCACTTAATGTTTTGTCTATTGTGCTTTCTATTTGTTCATAATACTCTTTTTTCATTAATGTATCTAATGGGTCTTCTATTGTTTTGCTATCAAATGTATTTATTAATTCTTCGTCATTGTCTTCATTGTCATATGCCGAATTATTTAAAGATAAATATGAATTTAATGGCATGTGTTTTTGTCTATTTGATGTTTTTATCGCTGTTATTAATTGTCTTTCTATACAAATATTTGCAAATGTTTTGAATGAATTTTGTTTTTGAGCATCAAAACATTTTATTGCTTTAAATAAGCCTATCATTCCTTCTTGAACTGTGTCTTCTCGTTCTGCTCCTACTATGTAATATTTTCCTACTTTAATATTTACAAGTTCTTTGTATCTTTCTAATAAATATGAAAGAGCTTGGTTGTCTCCTTGTTTTATTAGTTTTATTACATCTTCATCACTTAAGTTATTATATTTATTTGTAGAAAAATATACATTTTGCTCTTGCATTAGTCAAAATACCTCCAAATGTGCTTTTTTTGTATTATATATTTCAAATTTAGCTAAAGTCAAGTGTTTTTTAAAATTTTAATTAATTTTCTATAATTTCTGTGGTAATTCCTTCATCTAAAGAGCTTTCATTTTCTGTATAGCAATATAAATTTAAACTTGAAGAACCTGAGGATGATAATGTCCATATATAATAGTAGGTATACATACTTTGATTTGATGCGGCTTTTAATATATAATATTTTCCTTCCTCTATATTTGTGGAATCATCTAACTCTATGTTTTTTCCATTAAGTGTTGTCTCTGGTAATTCTTCTATTTTTTCTCCATTTAGATCATACGCATCATCTATATTTATGTCATCTTTATTTACTATACTTATTTTACAATATTCTTGATTTTGGTTTAGTCTTATTTCATTGTAAAAATCATTTCTTGTATAGCTTGAATATTTTTTTATTGATTCTTTGTAATCTTTTTCGCATTGTTCTAATTCTTTTTTTATCTCCTCTTCTATATTTAGTTCATATTGTTTCATTTCTTGTACATTTGATTGATATGGCTCATTTACTATATTTTTATTTTTCCCATTAACTAATACTAAAGTTAATGCTATTATTAATATTATAACAAACAATACTATTAACAAAATATTTTTATTTTTCATTTTTATATTTCTCCCTTATCTACTTACATTTAATGTACATCCCTGAAATGCATCTTCTGCAACAAAGCATGATGGATTAAGTTTTACATTTCCTGTTAATTGACTACAATTTGCAAAAGCTCTAGAATCCATTTTGATTACACTTTGCCAATTTATATTTAATGTTTTTAGATTTCTTAAATTTTCAAATGCCTTTTCTCCAATTTCTGTTACATTTCCCTTTATTGTTATTTCTTCAACATTAGCTGTTGCCCATGTTAACTTTGTAGGAATTTTTGTTACCCCACTTCCAATTATTATTTTTTTAAGTTTTAAGCAATAATGAAAACATGCATCTCCTAAACCTGTTACGGAATTTGGAATTGTTAGTTCTGTTATTGAAGAAGCTCTTATAAATTGTCCTCCTATTGTTTGTATTCCCTCATTTAATGTTAAAGAAGTTAGATTATAGTTATTCGAAAATGCATAACTCCCTATATTTTTTACATTTCCCGGAATATTTAAACTTGCTATATTGCATCCTGATAAAGCACTCTGTCCTATTGTAGTTATATATTGTGGAATTTTAATATTTTCTAAACTTATACATCCATTTAATAAATTATTTGATATAACTGTATATGATGCATTTTCTGGTAAATTAATTTGGTTTAAACTTGTACAATTTGCAAAAGCTGACACTCCAATACTTGTTATATTGTTTGGCATACTTATAGTTTCAATCGATGTACAACCATTAAAAGCATTATTTCCTATAGTTTTTACTGTACTTGGTATATCTATTTTAGTTACTTCTTTTCCTGAATTGTCCACAAATTTTGTAACGCCTGCATATTCATTATCTACTATACTTGTTTTTTCTTCTAAATTTAATACTTTTGTGAGCTTTACACTTGTCCCAGTAAATGGTGAACCACTTATTACAATTTCAACTCCATTTTTATTTGTTATTTTTCCCAAATAATCTCCTGTTAATTGACTACAATTATTAAAACCATTATTTCCTACTGATGTAATATTAGAATCTTCTAGCCAAGCTATAATATCATTTTCTCCTTCACTTCCAATTAAAGTACAACCATAAAAAGAATTTCCTTCTATAGTGGTTATTTTATTTTTATTTGGCAATGTTGTTAAATTTACACAATTCTTAAATGCTGAATATTCTATTGTTTTTAAATTTTCTGACCAATGTATAATATTTAGTTTTTCACAATTACTAAATGATTCACTATCAATATTAGTAACAGAATTTGGAAAATATAAATTTTGTATATTTTGACAATCGTAAAAAGCATTTTCTCCTATTGCATTTAATGTATTTGGTAATGTTACACTTTCCAATGATGTATTTCCACTAAAAGCATATTTTTCTATCTTAGTTACTCCTTTTTCACCATCACTTTCAAACACTACTTTACTTAAATTTTTACAGCTTGTAAATGTATAATCACTTAATATACCTAAACTAGCTGGTATCTCTATTGTTCCTTGTAAACTATTACATGTATTAAAAGCATACTGTCCTAATAAATTTAGTGAACTTGGTAAATTTAATGCACTTAACCCTGTATTTTTGTAAAAAGCATATTCTCCAATCTGTTCTACACTATTTGGTATAGATAATGTCCCTGTTAATCCTGAGCATTTATAAAATGCATTATTTCCTATACTTTTTAAGTTTTTATCACTTTCAAATGTTATA
>ERZ772819.3573-NODE-3573-length-10789-cov-2.837712_pt1 | contig 10789 bp, 9 predicted proteins | sample MGYA00580860_ERZ772819 | MGnify/ENA primary metagenome ERZ772819 (study PRJEB29015, sample SAMEA2737683) | human gut metagenome | biome: human gut; feature: human-associated habitat; material: faeces | place: China | collected 2012 ...
GGTGCCTGTGTTGTCTGTACTGGTGCTTTTGTTGTTACCGGTGCCTGTGTTGTCTGCACTGGAGCTTTTGTTGTTGCAGGCACTGTTGGCTTTACAGTTGGTTTAGTAGTCTGTTTCTTTGCAACTACTTTAACCTTGCATTTTAATTTTTTCTTGCCGACTTTTGCAGTTACAACTGTTTTACCAGGTTTGATTCCCTTTATTTTTCCTTTTTTTGTAACTTTAACAATTTTCTTGTTTGCTGATTTCCACTTAACTTTTTTCTTAGCCTTATTCTTTTTAACTTTTAATTTTACTGTCTTTCCAACAGTAATTGTTACCTTTTTCTTGTTAAGTTTTGGACTTGCGGCTGATACATTAAACACTAATCCGTTTGCCATACTTAGTGTAAGAACAAGTGTTAATAGTATCGCCATAAATTTTGATTTTTTCATTCTCTCTAAATCCTTTCTTATTATTAAAGTTTATTGCTATGTAGTTTGACTATTTAACTTTGGTTAATTAATCTTAACTACTTTAACTTTACTCCATTTGCCGTAGCTTATAGTTCCCTTTGTCTTGCTAAAAGCTCTTGCCTTAATGTAATATTTCTTAACTACTTTGAGTTTTTTAATGTTAATTGTGTTAGTAAGTTTTTTAATAGTTTTTGTCACTGTTGTTTTTTTCTTAAATTTCTTTGACGTGGAAACTTTAACCTGATAGCCCTTTGCTCCTTTAATCTTTTTAAGCGTTAATTTAATCTTCTTAACATTCTTTTTCTTTGAAGCTTTGGCAATTTTAGTTTTTCCTAACTTAATCTTAGTTGAGTCAACCTTATTAGCTGTAGTTGTCTGCTTCACAGTTTCAGGTGCTTTTGTTGTTCCTAATGTTGTTGAAGTATTTGGTTGTTTTATTGTCGTCGTTACTTCCTGCTTGTTAGTTGTTGTCTGTTGTTTTGTTGTCGTTACTTCCTGTTTGCTAGTTGTTGTCTGTTGTTTTGTTGTCGTTACTTCCTGTTTGCTAGTTGTTGTCTGTTGTTTTGTTGTCGTTACTTCCTGTTTGCTAGTTGTTGTCTGTTGTTTTGTTGTCGTTACTTCCTGTTTGCTAGTTGTTGTCTGCTGTGATGTTGTTGCTTCCTGCTGCTTTGTTGTAGTTGTTTGCTGTGATGTTGTTGTAGTATCTGTTGTTGTTACATCACTACCTTCAGGCATTGACTTATTTGTAATTGTGATTTTTGCAACGCCACCTGCATATGTTATTTCAACTTTATTTGTCCTTTTTGTAAGCTTTGACAAATAAATCCATGTGCCTGCACCCTGAATAGCGGTTGCATCCAATGCTACACCGTTTACCTTAACATCGCTGATACCTGCCGGAACGTTCACATAAATACCAGGTTCTGTAGCATTTCCTGCCTGCTGAATATTTACTACTTCTTTAATATTCTCCATTGAATCTTTATCATAGTAATATGTATTTTCTGCTCCACCTTTAATTTCTGTTAAATTAGAAGGAGTTACAGTACCACCTGTTGTCTGATTTTCTTTGGACGTTGATGTTACCTGAGATGTTTCTTTACTTGTATCCTGTCCATCTGAAACCTCAGTTACTGTTACATTTGAGAAATTCAATGTTGTTCCTGAATCAACGTTTTGTAAGTTAAATACTAATTTCATAGTGTCAGAGTTTGCCGTAAAAGTTCCATGTAAAACATTTTTTCCTGCAATAAGTCCCTGATTAAACAACTCTGTTTGGCTACCATCTTCTTTCATCAGAATAGCCGGAGTTACTCCGTCAGAATCCACATCTACACTAACATTATACTTTTTACCTTTCGTTACTGAAATATCTTTTACAAATGCTTGTATTCCCCAATTTTGCTTCTTGTTATCAATGATTTTTATTTTAAAATTATCTAAACTTTCGCCACCTGAATACTTGGCATAAGTTCCATCCCAAATATTGTAGCCCCAATCTCCAAGAACAACTCTACTGTTTTGACATACTGTCATTCCATCACCTCTAGTTGTTAGCTCAGGATTTGTCACACCTTCAGTTGACTTTGCTCTTCTAAATGAGCTGTCTGTTCCCTGATATACACGAACATAATCCACATACATTGTTGCATCTGTGAAACTATCGCTGATTGTTTGTCCAAGTGTAAATGGTGAATTTTTACTACCAATTGCTAAATTTAAAAGAATAAAATGATCTTTTTGGAATTCTTCCATTTCATTACTTGATATGTTAAGTGTTTCAAAGCAAGTGTCATCTACAAAAAACTTGATAACGTCTTCGTACCATTCAACAGCATATTTATGCCACTGATTCATATCGCCAATATAACCATATTGACCATTGGTTTCACTACCAATCCATTGGTGAGCGTAACCTGCTGATGTACCTGTTCCACTATTATAATGTAGTGTTCCAATAACATTCTGCTCTGCATTTCTGTGTTCCATAATATCTATCTCACCACAATATGGCCATGGTGCTCCACTTTCGATATCATTTCCCATCATCCAAAATGCAGGCCACACACCTGACTGCATTCCGTTTTCTGTTCTGATTTTTGCTTCTATTCTTCCATATCTTAAATATTGTTTATTTAATGATTTTAATCTACCTGATGTTATACTATCTCCAGACTTGATTGCCTTAATTGCCAGTGCCCTTCCATCTGAAGAATTTGAATCACCTGACACATCTGCAATATATACATTATTTGTGCTGTTTGTATAATACTGACGTTCTGCATTTCCCCAGCCACCATTTCCTACTCCTATATCGTAAGACCATACTGACTGATCAGGTGCACCTCCAACAGTTTGATTGAATTCATCATTCCATACTAACTTCCATGTCTCGCTTCCCTGTGATGAATGTACTGCCGCGTTTACCTTTTTTGCCGGACTAAATGCTATTCCTGAAAATAACATTGTAACGCTTGTAGCTATAGCTATAATTTTCTTAAACATAATGCTTTTACATAATATTTTCTACTAAGTATTATGCGCTCCTTCCTCTGTTAATCTATTCAGTCAAAAATGAATAAGAACAATTTTATTCGTCTGCGGTCTATACTAACATACCCCCATTTTTTCAACAATAGGACCTAAAATTTAGCCACCATTCTAAAATGATGACACCTGAACAGTATTATTCTTTCATAAAACCATTTTTAGTATTCTTTTAAATTTCATATTTTTTATTCAAAATATCCAATGTATTTTACATGATGTTTCCCCTTTGGAAACAGGTATTTGTATAAGTCTACAAAGTAGTCATCTGTCATGCTTGCAATATAATCAACTACCTTTTCATTTGCCTCGTTTTCATCATAATCTTCATTTGTATAATATTTTGCTCTATCATTAATGTAATTAATGTGATGTTTATACAATACCGAATTCTTATTATGAGCCTTTGCATCCTTCAAAAGCTTCTCGTAGATTTCTTCCATCATCGGATTGATTTCTTCTTCGTAAACCTTTTTAACTTTTGAATTACCATAAATTAAAGAATAGTTTTCTCTCTTTCCCTGTGAAAAAGCTTCAAAGAAATCTTCATCCATTTTCAGGTAGTCTTTTCCATAACTATTTTCCACAATATTTACAATCATGTTATTTATAATCTCGGAATTGGTAGTTCCTATTTTGCCTTCGTAGTATTTTGGCGATGTCTCAAAAAGTCCCAACTCCTGAGCATCCTGTCTGTCTTTTCCAAGGTATGCAATAATATCTGAAATTCTCATGACACATGCCTCTAAGGTAGCCGGTATTAACTTGGTGTTAGCCTCTTTATTTACATAACACTCTTCAACTTTCTTATCGTAAATATCAAAATTTCTATAAGCAATCGGCTTGTATTTTTCCAGTTCCATCTCACCGTTGTGACATAGTATTCCGTCCAACGTTTCCATACTAAGATTCAGATTAAAAATCTGATCAAGAACTCTTACACTATGAACATTATGATTAAAGTATCTTGCGGTATTTCCATTGTATAATTCATTTAGTTTGTGCTCTCCTGCATGACCAAATGGTGTGTGGCCAATGTCATGTCCCAGGGAAATAGCTTCTATTAAATCCGTATTCAACCCCAGCAAACCACCAATGTTTCTGGCTATTCTTGATACCAACTGCACATGACTGGAACGCCTTGAAATATCATCATTTCTGTATAATGAAAATACCTGTGTTTTGTCAGCATAACGATTATACATTGGAAGATGTAGAATTTTCTCACAATCACGTACAAATGCCGGTCTTAAAAGTTTGTTTTTGTCCCAGTCCATCTTTCTACGAAGAGCATCCTCATTGCGAAAAGCGTATGGATTTACCACGTGATTAGCTCGGTCCTGTTCTATTTTTTCCTGTAATTCTTTTGATAAGTCGTTGTATTTTGGCATAGGTCCTCCATGATTTTTGATTAATCCGATGCCTTAAAATTATAAATTGGTTTGATAACCTCAATTATGTCTACGGCATCTGCAATATCATCTATTATATCATCAATTGCCTTATATGCCATAGGTGCTTCATCTAAAGTATACTCATTTATGGATGTAGTATAAATATCCTTCATTGCGTCTTTGTACTCATCTATGCTCAATGTATTTTTCGCCATTGTTCTTGACATTATCCTGCCTGCTCCATGTGGTGCTGAATAATTCCAGTCAGGATTCCCCTTACCATACGCTAAAACACTTCCGTCTCTCATGTTAATAGGTATAAGAATTTTTTCACCTTTGTGTGCTGCAATTGCTCCTTTTCTTAAAATCATTTCCTCTGTATCAATATAGTTATGAATTGTATGAAAGGGAGTATCCATTGCCGTCAAATTCATTTTCTCCAAAATAATTTCTGCCATTTTTTCACGATTTCTTCTTGCAAATCTCTGACAAATTTCTACATCATGTAAATATCTGTCTAAATATTTTCCTGATAAATAGCATAAATCTTCCGGTATAGTAGTCTCTTTGTTCTCTCTATCCCATTTCAACTTGGCAAGCGCCTGTTGTATCTCTTTTCTTCTTCCCTGCTCTTTGTACGTTCTAATTATTTCTTCCCGTTTATCTAAATATTCTCCAATTCCCCTGTCCAAATCCATGGCTAATTTCTGATAAATTTCCGCAACCTGTTTTCCCAGATTTCTACTTCCTGAATGTATTACCAAGTATTTAGTTCCATCAGCAGATTTATCAACCTCTATAAAATGGTTTCCACCACCAAGGGTTCCTATACTTCTTACAAGTCTTCTTGTATCTTTCAACTCTCTAAAGCAATATAATTCTTCTAAATTAAACTTTTCCTTTTTGCCTTCCCATACTTCTTTACCTGATGGGATATAATGACAAATCTCATCTAATTTCTTTAAGTCAAGTTCTCCCTTTCCTAAATTAACAGTGTACATTCCACAGCCAATGTCTACACCTACTACATTTGGAACTGCCTTATCTTTTATAGTCATGGTTGTTCCAATCGTACATCCTTTTCCTGCATGTACATCAGGCATAATTCTAACTTTTGAACCTTCCGTAAAATCATAATCACACATTCTTCTTATCTGATCAATTGCCATATCCTCTACTACCGATGCATAACATATGGCAGTTGCCACTTTTCCTTTTATTTCAAACATATTCTCACCTTCCCTTTTGCTGTATGTATCTATTTACTATCTGCAAGATGCTCAAAATAAGAAAATCTGTATATTACCAATTGTCTTTGCTGTTAGCATCTTTACACTTGATAATATACAGATTTTGGGAAAAATAATCTTGGAAAAAAAGTTGCGAACTACCAATTAAGCATTTCGATTTGCTTTTTTAACCTATTTTTCATTTCACTTTTTAACTCTGACGGACTTTTAATATTAACCAAACTTCCAAAATTCATAATCTGAATTAAAATATCCGTTTCATCTTCTTCGTTGTAATCCATAGTCATTAAATATTTTTCATCATCTACTCTTTCTACTTGTTTTTTATAGCAGGCAAATTTCATCATCACCCTTTCAAGAGCATTTCTCTCATCAATGATTTCAAGAATCAACTGATTCTTTTCTTTTTTACAAATTTTTTCACTGGAATTAAAATGCTCATCTAATACTTCCAGTTCAACTATTCTATCTATATTCAATGTACTAATATATTCGTTTTGACCACATATAACTCTAAACTTGTCATCTTTATCCGAATATTCTATTTTTATTGGACAATATTTTCGTTTTCGAATAGCATTTTTTCTGGTTTTATATTTAACCTTTACCATTAATTGATTTTCAATTGCATAAACAATATTTCTAAATTTTTCAATATAAACGGGATTCTCGAAATCATCACCATCTGTATATCTGTCAAAATAAACAATGTCATCCGGATTATATAATGGTTCAATATTATCCATTTTCTCTGTATTTTCATTAAATAATTTGAATTTAGAGTCATTTGATATTGTTTTTAACCAGCGCTTTTCAATCATTGTTAGCGGCATCCTTGGTTTATTCAAGATTGGTGTCTTCATGTTCTCGTCTATTAATTGCCATTGTTGATTTTTTATTGAAGGAACTATGGTAAGATTGCTTTCTTCGAAAGCATACTGCTTTGATAAATCATTTAATTTTCTGTCAGTTAACTCTCCATCTATTGCATTTTCTATTATTTTTGAAACTGCATTATAGTAGCAACCGTATACTTCATTAAAAATCATCACATCACCTCATACCACTTTGCCATTTTCACAATATCAAATTTCAACTGATTTACTACCTCAGGATTATCGCACTTTATCTTTTTTATTCTTCCTATAAAAGTTCTTATCCACGTAATCATTTCATTCGAATCGTATACATCTGCAGTAAATCTATATGTGTTATCATCAATTTTTTCTATTTTTCCACATCTCTTTTCTCTACTGAGACGCTTAACAATATAGTCCTCTCCCTGCTCAACATTTATATCTATTTCTATATGTTCATAGTTTTTGCCCTTGTCACAAACAACACCCCACATATGTTTTACTCTGTTTTGATAATCTCTTAAATACGAATCATAATTTTCAATTATTTCGCCTAATTGCACACTTTTAATATAATCGATTCTAAAAGACATTTGCTTTCCATACATATTTGAACATATCAAGTAATTCCTTCCTCCTTGCGTACTTACATACAACTTTAATGGAACCACTTTCCATTCTGACATAACTTTATTTCTTCTTGATTGATTTGCAATCATTAATTGTCTTCTCTCATAAATCCCCCGAAGTATCTTTTCAATTATTTCCGTATCATAAGCATTCATTATGTAGTGATTTTTAAAAGCCAGATATTCTTTCTCCTGCTCCATTTTGTCTTCTAAATAACTTCCCACAACACCCAGCATGTTTTCTTCTGAAAAAAATCTAATTGCCTCTTTATATTCAGATATATCTAACTCATCTTCTACAATTTTATATAAAACCTGACGGCCTTCTTTTTTTGATTCTATAATTCCTAATTGAATGTATTCCTTTAATTTCTTTCTTAAAGTAGATTCATCAAAACACATTGGCTCCTGAAAATTATATAGGTAATCATTATCTATACTTGTCAGTAACTCTTTTAACGTATAATAATTACCATCAGCTAAAATATCTAAAATTATAAAATGTAATGTTATGTCCTTATCAGTAAAACTTTTTGATTTAAAAGCCTTATACAGTGGATTGTGTGTATTTTCCGTTCCGTCCATGGATATATACACATTTTTTCCTGCTTGAGTTTGTCTGAAACAAACATATTCTCCTAAATAGCTTTCTATACGTCGTCTTTCATTGTCATAGCTTCTTGCACTTTTTTCATCGAATTCTTCCCGCGTCTTAAAACCATATATATAAAATTCCTTCATGTAATCTCTTATTTTAGAAAAATTCTTAATTAACTCCGAATAAGCCATACTGTCCTTTCATTACATTAACCTTAACTGTTTTTGATTATCTCTTCCAGACTTTTATCTAACCCTACCTTCTCTATTTCATTAAAAATAGGATTAATTACTTCTATATCTTCTTCCAAATCGTCTGCTATTTCTTCTACAGTTTTTCCTCTTTTGATTTTCTTATATACCATTTCAATAAGCTTTCTGCGTTCTCCAAATTCAATGCCCTGAGCTTTGCCAATTTCTATCCCCTTTTCTTTACCAACTTCAACGCCATCGTTATACGTGTTTTCCAATGTCTGCTTTTCGTTATACTCTGTCAAGAACATTTTAACCACCTCCGCCTTATTTTCCAGCAGAAATTCTCGCAACACATCTTCATTTATACATTCATCCACAGCCATTTTCACTGCTTCCTCGTCACTGAAATCCTTACCGGAATACTTACTGATATACTCTCTCATCCTACTTGTTAGTATAACATATTCCTTTAGGACTTTACACTTTGAAATCAAACTATTATTATTTCCCGTATTTATATTTATCACTTTAGCAGTCCATTCAAACTCTCCCGCTTCCACAGGATGAACCAATGCATCTGACAGTTTTAATTCTATTACCTCGTCCTTTTTTTCTGTTCCATTGTATTCAAGTGTTTGTTGTTGCAACCTCTACTGTCTTCTGCCTCTGAAGACTGTACGTTTCCTGCTTCATATACACCTTCACTTGCCCAATATTCCTGCCATGTAAGTCCTGCATACACATATTTGTTTGTTTTGACTTATTTTTATTAGTTTCATCTAATCTTTAGGGTAAAAAAATTTGTTTTATTTTTTTATGGCAACTAATACTCTTTTTGAAATTATACCTATTATTGCACCTGTGATTAAACCGGCAACCAAAAGAGCCGGTACATAATACAAAATACTTGTAGTTTCTACGACTATCATTGCTACCGCAATCTGTCCAAGATTGTGGCATACTGCTCCTATCATGCTAACTCCCATGATGCTGAAACCATTAATTTTTTTCACAAGCATCATTACGATTAAGCTTACAATAGCCCCTGCCAAACTATAAATAATTGACATACCACTTCCAAACATAAAGCCGATTATCAATATTCTTAGGATTGAAATAATCCACACATCACTTAGTTTGAGTATGTACAAAGCTATTACAATTACTAAATTTGCCAACCCTAATTTTATTCCGGGAATACCAAGATTAATAGGAATCATAAATTCTACATAGCTAAAAATTATTGCTAACGCTACCAGCATTGCCATATTTGCTATTCTTTTTGCATCCATATTAACTCCTTCCTGAAATATTAAATTACTTTTCCAACCTTACAAATTTTCGCAAAATTTAGTCCTTTTGCTTCTGTATGTGTTTTATCATTTTAGTTATTTAACTATTGTTTATGTTTTAACATCTTAACTATTTAACTATTGTTTATGCTTTATAGCTTAGCTATTTCACTACTGCATCTATTTCATCATTTTTCTTATTGTCATTAGAATCTGTGCCTTTACTTGTCTTTTCTATTTCAACCACAACTTTATGTGGCAGACACACTATTGTCTCACCAACATTTTTGATTTTGCCCTGCTTAACACAATACTTGTCAGGGCAATCTGCCTCTTTCATCTCCACCTTTCCATCTTTAATGATAAGAATGTTCTTTCCTTTTGAAGATTTAATTTCTATTGTTCTATCTTTATCTAATGAATAAGTCCCCTGCACTTTGCCATCAACTGACACCTGTGCAAAATGACCTTCGCCCGACCTCATAAAATGCATCACGCTATACGAAACTCCGGCTATTAAAAGAACAACAATCACCAGAATAATATCTTTTTTCTTCATTAAAATGCTCCTAGTTTACCAATCTTAAATACCAGCCCACTTCATTATGATTATAAGAATGGCTGCTCTTATTAAAATAAAACCAATGCCATTTCCTTTTATTGTAGATGTTTTAACATTTTGTTTTGGGCATATATTCATACATTTTTGACACATAAAACATTCTCCTGATTGAATGTCCTCACCACTATTTGGTAGTTCTATTCCTGAAGGTAGTCGCCTAAACTGCCAAAGGCATATGCAAAGCCACAAAAGAATCTGCCAAAAACTATCGTGTATAAGCATAACACAATTAATATTGTAACAAAAGATGTTAATTCCACCTGCTGTCCATTTCCAATTTGGGTGAAAATGTACTTAACACCTGAAAGGGCTGTGGTGTAAATTGATGGCATAATTGTGAAGAATATTAGCAGAATTATCATTCTGATATATTTTTGAATTTTCCTTTTGTTTATCTTCTTCATTTGTATGTTTCCACCTTGTTTTCTATTTTGCCTTTTGTAATTTTTCAGTCCTGTTTATATTTACAAATTATTTTTATCTGCTTAGTTTCTGATTATCTTTTTACAAAGTTTTATAACATTCGTCTTTTTTAATTTTATTTACTTTTATTACTTATCCTTAGTAATTTTTATTACTTTATTATCAGATGAGTAATCTTTGTAAATTCCTTCCGTAACGTACTGTTTGTTATCGTCTGTTAAGAAAATCACATCGAACTTATCACTGTTTTCTCTCCAATAATTCTCGGCTTTCTCAAGTCCCATAATAAATAGTGATGTTGACAAACCGTCTGCAAGTGTTCCATCCTCACTAACAATTGTCACTGATTTAAGACCTGCATTTGCCGGATAGCCAGTTGCCGGATCAATTATATGGTGATAAACTTTTCCGTTTTTTTCGAAATAACGTTCATAGCCACCTGATGTAATAACTGCTTTGTTCCTTATATTAAGCACTCCAAGATAGTTTTCCTCGCTGTCAGGATTTTGAATTGCCACTTTCCAACTG
>ERZ772819.3578-NODE-3578-length-10778-cov-3.299357_pt1 | contig 10778 bp, 10 predicted proteins | sample MGYA00580860_ERZ772819 | MGnify/ENA primary metagenome ERZ772819 (study PRJEB29015, sample SAMEA2737683) | human gut metagenome | biome: human gut; feature: human-associated habitat; material: faeces | place: China | collected 2012 ...
CCGGCCGCGCAAGGTAATCTGACCACCACCTGCCAGCGTATTTTTAAGAAACGGCATACGAAACCAGACTGCTTTGATCGTCCCCGTCAGATCTTTTACGTGAATGGTCGTCACCTGCAAGTTCCGACTTCCACCCACCTGCACACGCCCGAAAATAATTCCTGTTACAGTAACAGTTCGACCGTCCTCTACCTCTGCGATAGGGACGGCCTCCTCATACACGTCGTAATTTCTCGGATAATACCTGAGAAGGTCACCAACTGTATAAATTCCCAGTTTTGCAAACAGCTTCTCCGTCTTCTCCCCGACGCCTTTTATTTCATGAATCTTACTCTGTTCAATCATATCTCTTATTCTACAGCTAATACATAATAATAGATTGGCTGACCACCACAGTGCACATCAACATCTATATCTGGATAGAGTTTTTCAACTTCCTGTGTAAAGGCATCCGCCTCTTCCTCAGTCACATCCTGTCCATAATACAGACTGATCAGTTCCGAATCATCATCTACAAGCTGTTCTAACATTTCCAGTGTAGTCTCTGCAATATCCTGTCCTACAGAAAGGATTCCTGCATCACCAATTCCCATAATGTCTCCCTGATGAATCTCTTTGTCATCAATGTGTGTATCACGGACTGCATAAGTAACCTGTCCGGTTTTCACATTCTTAATTTCATCAAGCATTGTCTCTTCGTTAGACTTTGCATCTGCATCCGGAACAAAGTTAATAATTGCTGTAATTCCCTGTGGAACAGTCTTTGTTGGGATTACAATGATTTTTTTATCTTCTACAAGGTCTTTTGCCTGATTTGCTGCAAGAATAATATTCTTGTTATTTGGAAGAATAAAAATTGTCTCTGCATTGACCTGATCAATGGCTTTTAACATATCATCTGTACTTGGGTTCATAGTCTGTCCACCCTCAATGATATAATCTGCTCCAAGTTCACGGAAGATTTCGTTCATTCCATCACCGATAGATACTGCAATAAATCCCATTGGCTTCTTCGGTTCTGCAGTCTTTTTAGCTTCTTCGACTTCTGCCTGTTCTTTTGCAAGCTTCTCGGAATCACGAATCAGTTTTTCCCTATGCTCCTCACGCATATTATCTATTTTCATGCGTGATAACTGTCCATAAGTCAGTGCTTTCTGAATCGCAAGTCCTGGATCATTCGTGTGTACGTGGATCTTCACGATTTCATCATCTGCTACACATACGATAGAATCACCAATTGATGACAAGTATGCTTTCAGCTCATGCTCGTCGTTCTCTGTAAATTCCTTTTCGAGAAGAATGATAAACTCTGTACAGTAGCCAAATTTAATCTCTTTTTCTTCCTCGACGCTGACTTTTACTGCTGTACTATTTCCAGCAGCCGGTGCAATTGCGCTATAATCAATCTCTTTCCCAAGAAATGCATCATATGCTCCGCGGATAACTTCTAAGAGTCCCTGTCCACCAGAATCCACTACCCCTGCTTCTTTCAAAACCGGGAGCATCTCCGGCGTCTTCTGAAGAACTTCATCCGCATGCTCAATAACTGCCGGGATAAACTCCTCAAGATCTTCTGTCTCAAGAGCAAGCTCTGCTGCTTTATCTGCGATTCCACTTGCAACAGTAAGGATTGTTCCTTCCTTCGGCTTCATAACCGCCTTGTATGCTGTGTCTCTTGCTCTCTGGCAAGCTGCTGCAAGGGCTGCAGTGTCAATCTCTTTTTCATCACGGATCGACTTTGTAAACCCTCTTAAAAGCTGAGAAAGAATAACTCCCGAGTTACCTCTGGCTCCTCTTAAGGAACCGGAAGAAATTGCTTTTGCCAGGTTCTTCATATCAACATCTGCAAGCGCTGTCACTTCCTTAGCTGCTGACAGGATTGTCAAAGTCATATTAGTTCCCGTATCTCCATCCGGAACAGGGAATACATTCAGTTCGTTGATAAATTCTTTCTTTGCTTCTATATTCTGCGCGCCTGCAAGAAACATCTTCGCAAGCATATTTGCATCAATTGTCTTTGTAGCCACTTCTTATGTCCTCCTTGATTAATCAATGACGCGTACGCCCTCGATATAGATATTAATCTTATCTACCGGCATTCCGGAAAACTCTTCCACACGATACTTCACATTGCTGATCAGGTTATCCGTAACCGCTGAAATACTTACGCCATACGCAACAATGATATGAAAGCTCAAGCTTACATGGTTATCCTCAGAGATACGCACCTTAATTCCACGAGTCAGGCTCTCCTTTTTTAACAGATGAACCAGACCATCCTTCATATTCACTGCAGCCATTCCAACGATTCCAAAACACTCTACCGCTACAGTTCCTGCATATTTTGCTATCACTTCAGGATCAATCGTAATAATTCCGAGATCCGTGCTCATACAACCTTTCATATCCGATACCTCCATATCCGTATATTTAACATATGTATTATACTCTGTTTCATTATATATTACAAGGCAAAACAGGCATGTCCCGACTGTTCTGCCTGATTATCATTTTCACATAACTAAAAAAGGTCCACCGGACCTTTTTGTCCGATCTCTTTTTGTCGTATGCTTGGCAACGAAAAAAAGCCCAGATTCCATTTCTGGAATCTGAGCTTTTATACTATTATGCTCGCTCAACTTTGCCAGATTTCAAACAAGAAGTACAAACATACATTCTCTTTGTAGCTCCGTTCTCTGTCTTAACACGAACAGATTTTACATTAGATTTCCACATTTTTGGGGATTTTCTATGAGAGTGGCTTACGTTGTTTCCAAAGTGAGCACCCTTTTCACAAATAGCACATTTTGCCATGACTGCACCTCCTAACGCTCATAATAAGTCTTTTTCAGACTCGCAACAATAATATACTAGCAGATAATTCTCACAAAAGCAAGTATTATTTTCAAGATTTTTTCGACATTTTTCAATCAAGATTTATATTTGCCTTTTTTGTTATTTACAGCAAAACAAATTATATCCAGCCAGCAGGCATAGTATGACACACAGAACAGTTACAAATGTATTGGGCAAAAGCATGGCGATCACAAGTCCGATTGCTATTCCAAACAGCGCAAATCCCACTACCCGTTTCATTTTTTATCGACCCTTCTCTTATAATGTATCTTACTCTATTCTATGCTTCACGCAGACCGGACATTACAGATAACTACTGTACATCTACGCTGTCAAGAATATCCTTCACATCATTCTCGTCAAGTTTTGAATCTTTACCTCCTGTAAATTTGTCGACCATGTCAGGCACCATATCAAGAATCTTTGTGATCGTATCCTGGTTCTTAATATTTACCAGTCTTGTGTGTCCATTCTGGATCACAAGAACTGCGCAAGGTGTCATCTTGCCGCCAACACCTCCGGCTCCTTTTTCCTTCTTGTCCGCATTAAACGCTCCGGCTCCAATTGCAAAAGATACATCCACCAGTGGAAGAATGATCGTGTCCCCGATATGGATTGCATCTCCTACTACTGTCTTCGATGAAACAACTCCATCAATTCCTGTGAACAATGCCTCCACAGTCCCTTTAAAATTATTATCTGCCATATAAAAATCCTCCTGTTATTTTATTTTAAAATTACGAATATCACGATAAGTCTGACGCACATTTCTATTCCAGATCAGTTTCCAGCCGCTCTGAACAAAATGCCACAGATAAATCTTTCCTTTTAAATATGCTGAACCTTTCAGCACCTGATGTTCAAAATCAGGTGTCACACTTATACATCCTCCAACAAATGGATATAGTACGCCAAACACTGCCAAAGCCTGTCCGGTATGATACGGATCATCAAATCCATAAATAATCCTCACATCTGCCTTTTTTGGCTTTAAATGTTTCATAAGCCTGAAAAGTTCTTTTTTACATTTGTGATATGCCCCTTTATGCACCTCATCTCGAAGAAATTCTTCCAACTTTTCTTTCTTTCCCGACAATGCTTTTATTTTATCACACAATTTTCCAAAAGTACATTTTATCTTCTGAATCCACGAAAGAATCCTCTGATAGAAGCTTCCATTCTTTTCACTGTCCACGGATTTTTCTTTTTCAGGAATTCCTTTTTCAGTTTTCCATTTTTCAGATTCCGGAGCATGCGCACTCTTTTGGCGTATCGTCTGCGACGTCGCCAGATTCTCTTCAGATTTTTCTGTAAATTTTTCAGGTTCATTCTTTTCAATCTTGTCTGTTTCTGTAATACTCTTCTCATGATTCGATTTCTCCTCTTCTTCTATTTTTGAAATCTCAGTTTTCTCCTCTTCTTCTATTCCAGAAATCTCAGCTTTCTCAGCTTGTTTCTGCAGCGTCTGTACCTCTTTCTGTTTCTTTCCGGCTCCTGTATTTCCTCTTTTTAGCCATGCAAATCTAAGCCGCCACTTCATTTTTCCATTCTTATACAAGATGTCCGCCCGAACAAGCTGCAAAAGCCAGGTAACTTGCACTTTTCCCTTCAGAGAATCCAGGTCACCATCACACCTTCCCTGTACCTCGTAATGAACCGGCACAAAAAGAAAAATAGCAATCAATAGCAATAGGATTCCCAGTATTACAGCGATTATTATGCCGATTATTTTTAATATCAAAATCAAAATATGTAGCATCGCATCTTAGCCTTCCTGTTCTCTTTCTAACAGATATGTGCGGATATCCGCCGCTCCTGTTTGTTCATACACTTCCCCGGCGATCTCTTCTACCAGCTCCAGAGCCGCCTCGTAACCTCTTACAATTCCTACAACAAAGAAATCATCATTTGGAAAATCCGGCTGAAGAAAAAGCGCTGCATTATAAATTTCAAGCTGATTCGACCCATGTTCCGGCAATACCAGTACATAGATATCTCTTTGAAGTTTTCCCGTATTCAGTCTTCTTATAATCTTTTCTTTTTTCTTTTTCAGGTCTTCACCCCAGTAAAGTCTGCGATAATATCTCATGTTATCTTTCCATTTTCTCAACTATTTACCAATTATTACCTGCACATATCACAGAATCTTCTTTATTGATAATATGCATCAAACACTTTTTTTGCAATATTAACTGCTTTTGCAGAACCGTCAGCCTGCTCAATAATCACACTGATCACAAGTTCCGGGTTGTCAACATTAGCAATTCCAACGAACCAGGAATGATCTTTTTCCTTATCTGAGCTATATTCTGCCGTTCCGGTCTTTCCTGCAGCCGTGTAGTTTTGTCCACCAAGTACAGATGCTGTTCCATAATCGGTAACAGCCGTCATATAATCTTTGAGCTGCGCCGCCTCTTTGGAAGTCATCAGATCTTTATATTTCTCCGGTTTTGTCTTCTCGATCACATTTCCTGCATTGTTGGTAACAGAATCTACCAGATATGGTTTCATCAATGTTCCGCCATTGGCAATTGCTGACGTGATCAAAGCCATATGATATGGGCTTACCTGTGTTTTTCCCTGTCCCATGGCAGTCATCATCCGCTCTGCCTCCGTGTCCGATGAAGTCAACGTAAACTGACTCTTGCTGTACGGCAGGACAGACGGAAGTTTCTTATTAAACAGAAGCTCTTGCGCAGTATCCTTGTAAGTGTCTGCATTCAGTGATCTTCCGATATTGGAAAATGAAGTATTACATGAATACGCAAGACTATCCCTCAAAGTCACCTGTCCGTGTACGTGTCCACCATAGCAATGAATTGTAACATCACCACTTTCAATAGAACCTGTACAGTTATAGGAATAGGAATCAAAATCTGCATTTTCACGCATGAACTCCAGTGTTGTTACAAGTTTAAACGTAGAACCAGGTGCGTACTGCCCCTGCGTTGCACGATTCAAAAGCACACTATCCTCACTTGTGCTGAGTTCATTCCAGTTTTGGCTGACTGTATTCGGATCAAAATCAGGTTTTGAAACCATAGCTAAAATCTTTCCTGTACTTGGATCCATAACAACTACTGCACCTTTATTAGAACCAAGTGCATCATAAGCTGCTTCCTGGAGATTTGTATCCAGTGTCGTTACTACATTATCTCCCTGGTTTTTCTTATCCTGGAATTCATTTTTTAATTTGTCTACAAAAAATGCATTGGAAGTCAGAAGTTCAAAGTTAGAAACAGACTCCAGACCAGATTTTCCCTGAGCAGTATAACCGACCACATGAGCAAATATATTATTGTACGGATATTCTCTTGTCTCTGTCCCATCTTCTGCCACATTTGTCTGAGCCAGCACATTTCCATTTCTGTCCAGAATCTTTCCGCGGATCACACGGTCCGCATAAGAATCCTGCCTCTTATTATAAGGGCTGCTGATGATATCTCTGCTTTTCACAACATTAAAATAAGAGATATAACCCATCATAGCAATAAACAGTGCTACAAAAATATATGTGACTCTAGCGAACTCTTTGTTGCGGGCGCGCTTTTTCTTTTCTCGGCGCTTGTCCTGCCGGTCTGCTTCTTTTCGCTCTCTGCGGGACATCTGCCGTTTTTCGCGCTCTCTTTTTAACCTCTCCTCTGCTTCTCTCTGCTCGTAACCTTTCCTTCTTTTTTCTTTCAAGATTCTCTTCCTCGTCTTCTCTTAAAATATAAAGTCCCTGAATAATTGCAAACATGATCAATGTACTGAGTATAGAACTTCCTCCGTAACTGACAAGCGGAAGTGTCACTCCAGTAGATGGAATGAATTTTGTTACTCCTCCAATATTCAAGAACACCTGAAAAATGTAACAAGTTCCAAGCCCCAGTGCTACCAGTTTATAAAACATATTGCGAAGCTGCATCGCAATGTTTAAAAACATTACATAACAACTAACACATACCAACGTCATGCATAATCCGAAAATCAGCCCCATCTCCTCGCAGATTGCAGAAAAGATAAAATCTGACGATGCAACAGGAATCGTATCTGGCTGTCCCTGGAACAGTCCCATACCGAACCAGCTTCCTGTTCCAATTGCAAATAAAGACTGTGCCACCTGATATCCGCTTCCGCTATATGAAGCAATCGGATCTTTCCAGGCGACCACACGGCTCCTAACGTGATTAAACAAGTAATAAGCCCCCACTGAAGCTACACTTCCGGCTCCTAGTCCTGCCAACACATATAAGGGCTGTCTGGTTGCCACATACAGCATAACCAAGTACACTACAAATATAATCAGTGCAGCTCCAAGATCCTTTGACGCAACCAAAATCAATACATGAAACGCTGCTAGTGCTGTCGTCACAACGATATCTTTAAATGCCATGGACTGTTTAAAACTGGAAGCCACAAAAAATACAAATACAATTTTCACAAGCTCAGACGGCTGAACGTTAATTCCTGCCACCTGAAAACCAAGCTTTGCTCCATAAGACACAGAACCAATTACAATGACAAGAGCCAGAGATACAATACCAATAATTGCATAAACCTTTCTCCATTCCGAAAGCTTTTTCACCTTTCGGATCACGACTGGTACTACCAGACTGATTGCCACACCACCTGCTGCAATAACGAACTGTTTTACTGCATTGGAATAACTTAGTCTCGTCAACATGATCATACCGATACATAATAGCATGCACATATTATTTACGACCAGCCTGGATACTCTCGGATAAATATTCGTATATAGTAATATAGTAGCTCCAAACAGTACTACCTGCATCAGATAAAATGCAAGAAGCTTGATATCCTCCTTTTCCAAGTACATGACCAAATATGCAATAATATGTATCATGAACATCAACACATTCTGTTGTCTCAAAAGACTCTTCTTTTTATCCGGATCTTGATATCCAAAAATACTGAAACACAAGAATGTGTATGAAGTCATCAATATGATCATCAGATATTTTGACAATTCAACAATAATGTTTACCAATTTTTCACCTACTTTACTCCCCGCTTAAAATGTCCTCTGGTAAAACTGATATCTGGCATCGGTATCTCTTTATCCTCCAGAAAAACATTTTTATAACTTTCTAAGATTTGTTCCATCTCCCGTTCTTTTTCTAATGTAAAATTCAGACGGATTCCAGATGGTTCCAGGCTCCTGATTTCATTTTTCTGATCCAAAAGAACAATCGGAGCTGAATTATATATTATATTATAACAGTATTTACAGTAATTTTTAACAGGAAATTTATTTCCAAGGCGATCTGTAATATATAACATACTATCTTTTCCAAGACAGTCCTCCGTCGTCCTTCTGATACAGTTCGCTGTAATCATTACAGGCTGATACCCGTAGACAATCAGATTACCTCCCGTAGACAGTTCACTAAGCTCCCGGAAATTCAATTCAACGGAAGACGTATACTGATCAATTCCAAGTTCTGACAATTCTTTTATTGCCCTGTTATTCCATCCGTACAAATTATAATCTGACAGAATCTCCCCTTTATATCCTTTTGATTTCATCCATTCTAAAGCTTCCCAGTTCCGAACAAGAACACCTTCATAATACTGGCTGATCTTCTCAAAATATACCTTGTAAATATTCATTGCTCTTTCCCTGAAAATGTATGGCATCGCCAGACAGATCTTTGATTCATGTTTTTTATCTCTCATGTTTAAGCGGTATTCTTCTAACATGTCGATAACTGTTTCATCAAATGCGATTGCATCAGATATAAAGATGCGATCAACATATTCCCTGGCTAAAGCCAGCTTTAACTGTTCCACTGTCTCTACTGAAATCTGAATCTCATAATTTCTTCTGCTATTTTCAAACTTATTATCAGACATGTCTTCTGCCTGAATCTCCGACCAGATCATATGCCGGCGATATTCTTCTGTAATCTGCACTTCCAGATCCGAGAGCGCTGCTCTACGTAGTTCATTCAGACTCTGCATCGGCAGAAACAGATTTCCAGACACATCGATATACACCTCTTCAAATACAAACGGAGTATTTCCGGTTTTCCGTATCTGCTTTTCGATCCGTTCTGCCGCAAGGGGTTGATTTTTTGCAGTCTGGACCATATCTCCTGTCACAGTTACCGTCATTTCCGGTCTGTCATGCAGCCATACAGTCAGTTCTGAGGCAGTGCCTTCTGCAAGATTTAGGGTTCCGTCAATTTTTTCCTGTAATATGTAATCCATTTTTTCTTTCTTCGGTTCCGTCTCTTTTCCGGGACGCTTCAAAGAAAGCATCTCTTTTCCGTTCTGCTTTCTGTAGTACCTATCATCACAGTACCCTCTTCGGCGGTAACAATTTTCCAGCTTTTCTTTGTCCTCCTTTGTGACATGAAACCCTTTTTTCCCTTTTTGCAGATAAATATCTGTATATTTCCGATACATCTGCGTCACCGTATATACATAATCCGGCTGTTTCATGCGCCCTTCAATCTTAAAAGAATCAATTCCGGCCTCAACAAGTTCGGGTATCATATCGATCGTACAAAGATCTTTCAGGCTCATTAGATCTGCAGATTTTCGATTTTCAACTCGATATGGAAGTCTGCATGGCTGCGCACATTCCCCGCGGTTTCCACTGCGTCCGCCAATCATACTGCTCATTAAGCACTGTCCGGAATAGCAGTAACACAAAGCACCATGCACAAAACATTCTATCTCCAGACCAGTTGCATTTTTCATATTCTTAATTTCTTCCAGAGACAACTCTCTCGCCGGCACAATTCTCTCTGCTCCCATTCTCTGAAAAAGTTGTGCGCTCAGTGTTTGTGTCACAGTTGCCTGAGTACTTACATGAAGCGGAAGATGTGGAAATGCTTCCCGAATCAGGCGCATAGCCCCGATATCCTGCACAATCACTGCATCCAGCCCTTGTTCATAATATGGGCGGAGATAATCTACAAGTTCTCCCAGTTCCTGCTCTTTTAATAACGTATTGACTGTCATATATAATTTACGTCCGTGCAGATGCACATAGTCAATTGCTTCCAACATGCGTTCCTCATTCAGATTATCCGCATGCGCCCTTGCCCCGAAACGGCTCCCCCCTATATATATCGCATCTGCTCCGGCACAGACCGCTGCTTCCAGGCATTCCCATGAACCCGCCGGCGCAAGTATCTCAACTTCTCTTTTCATTCTGATTTCGTCCTTAAATTAATTATTATTCAAAAATACCAGGATTCAGGAGTTTTTAATTCTCTGTCATTTTCTATGATTTTTCTGTCATTCTGGTATCTTTATCTTTAAAAAGGGCCGTCAATCCGACAGCCCCTCTCATATTCTAATTCTCTTTATTATTCTTAATCTCTGTCTCCAGTTGAACAATCTTCATCTGAAGTTCCTTGTTCTCTTCCTTTAACTTGTCCAATGCTTTATCCGCATTCTCTAATTTGATCTGTACAGATATCAGTTCATGCTTCAGATCATACATCTCTTTATCTTTCGCTTCAATATCACTTTCCAGTGTACCGCCCTGTTTTCGTGCTTTAAAATAATCATCCGCAATATTAAGTGCCAGCAGAACACTTCTTGTCTCTGCACTCTGCTTACGATATCCCTCACTACTGCTGCATTCGTCAATCTTATGATTCAAATATGTAGATACCTTCTGCAGATATTCTTCACTTTCAAATCCACTTAAAGTGAATACTTTTCCTCCAATTAAAACTTCTGTAAAATTCTTTGATGATGCCATAAAAGCCTCCCACAAACTCTGCTATTTCTTATGAATATAATTTATTATAAACTAAACTGTCATAAAAACCAACTATTTTTCATGATTTTGCTTCAAAATCCCTAAATGTGCATACGCAAGATCTGTCACGATCCGCCCTCTCGGTGTTCTCTGAATAAATCCATTCTTCAATAAATATGGCTCGTACACATCCTCT
>ERZ772819.3579-NODE-3579-length-10775-cov-4.687127_pt1 | contig 10775 bp, 6 predicted proteins | sample MGYA00580860_ERZ772819 | MGnify/ENA primary metagenome ERZ772819 (study PRJEB29015, sample SAMEA2737683) | human gut metagenome | biome: human gut; feature: human-associated habitat; material: faeces | place: China | collected 2012 ...
TTTTTTCTTTTTCTAATAAATGAAATTATTATACCAAGTAATATTATTAAAATTGGAATTATAAATATAATTGCTAAAACAATATTATTTTGTTTTTCAGTTGCAGTGTATGTTACTGTATTTGTATTTTTTCTAATTGTAATAGAAGAATCTTTTTCTGTTAAATATGCAACTGTATTTAATAATAAGTCTTTATTACTATAAATTGTAAAAGGCACTACTGTTTGATTTCCAATTGTTGCTGAATCTTGAGCAAATTTACTATTTGAGTAAATTATTAATTTGGAAGTTTTGTCATCATCTATTTTCTTTGAAAGTTCAGCACCTAAAGTAAATGGACCTTTTGTATTTGAATCACTTGCTAAGTAAGATGTATCGTTAGATTCAATTATTTTAGTAGATTCTACATTTAAACTATCTAATTTGTCATCATCAGCTAAATCTATTTTTGAACTATTTACAAACATTAATAAACCATCTGTTATTAGGTGTTCAGTAATTTTGTGGTAATACATATTTGGAATTATATATCTTGTATCTCCTGAAGCTGTCTTTGAAGTATCGCTTTCTTTTACTGTATCTGTAGAAACTGAAACACCATATAAATCTAAAATACTTTTTAAATTTACAAAATCATCAGAAAATCCATCCATTAAACATAAAATATTTCCACCATTATTTATATAATTTAATATTTTATTTTTTTCTAGTTCAGAATAATCAGAAGTTGGAGTAGTTAAAATTAAACAATCACATTTTTCTGGAAATTCTGATGTAATTAAATCTAATGTATTTACATCGTTTATTTCGTTTTGCAAAAATACATTAAATGTAGAAAGTTTAGAAAGTGCTTCAGAATGACCTGTTAAGAAATATACTTGAGGCTTTTCGTCTGTAATAATATTTAGAATTGCACTTGTTAATGTTTGTTCTGTTGTATCTATTTGCTCGTAAGAAGAATAATCATATGTATAAAAATCTGAACTTGTTAATATTTTGCTTTTTTCATCACAAGCAACTACAACACCTTGGTTGCCATCTTCAACTTCATATTTAGTATATAAATCTGCATTTTTTTCTGCATCTGCAACAGTTACTTTTATATTTGAATTTTCTCTGGTATATTGTTTTGCAAGTTCTACAGAATTATTACTATCTTCATATCCGAAGAAATAAATATTTATTTCTTTATTTATATCTTTAATTTTTTCTTTACTTTCATCTGTTAAAGAATATAATTTATTTTCTGTTAAATCTATAGTTTTTAAATTTAATTTTTGAACTCCATAATTAATACCAATAAATAATGCAATCATAATTGCTATTAATGCAAAAGTTTTGCTTGTATTAATAAGCCATTTATTTTTTATTATTTCAATAAACTTTTTCATAATATCTCCTTCCTTATTTAACACTTTTTCTTCTTTGTAAAACAATAATTGTTAATGCTACAAATAATAAAGTGAAACTTACAAATGTAACAACTTCGCTTAAAGCAATTTGGCCAGAAGGAAATTTGTCAAACATATTAATCAAAGATAAAGATGAAAATATTTCATTAATATCTGGTAAAAACCAAGTTAAAATAAAGAAGCCAATTGTTAAAATTGCTGCAACAACTTGATTTTCTGTTATGCTTGAAGCAAACATACCAAAAGAAATATAAGCTGCACCAAGTAGTAAAAAACCACCCAAAGTTACAATAGAAGAAACAAAATCTGGTGAGCCAAAATACATAAGTATAAAATAATATATAAATGTTAAAAGTTCTGTAATTAAAAGTACACAAATTGCTGCTAAAAATTTACCAAAAACAATAGAGGTAATTCCACGAGGTGATGTAAATAAAAGTTGGTCTGTTCCTTCCTTTTTCTCTTCTGAAAACATTCTCATAGTAAGAATTGGAGTAATAAATGTTAAAATTGTAGCAAGAGAATAAAACATATTTTGAAATTTAGACATTCCATAAGAAAGTATATCTAAATAAAAGAATACGCTTGTCATTAATAAAAATAAACCAATAAAAACATATCCTATAGGTGATAGAAAATAGCTTTTTAATTCTTTCTTTAATACTGCAAACATTATTTATTACCTCCTTTATCTTTTAGTAGATCTATAAATGCATCTTCAAGGGTTGTTTCAGACTTTTTAAGTTCAAATATTGTAATTCCCTCTTTAGCAAACTTTTCAAAAACAATTTTACGAATATCACTATTTTCTTTTGCTGTTAAAGAATATTGTATAGTGTTATCATCATTTTTCTTAATTAATTTTATTTCCGTAATTTCAGGAATTTCTTTTACAACATTTTTTATTTTATTTTCGGAATCTTCAACAGTAACTAAAATAACATTGTTTTTAGAAACCTTATTTTCCAAATTTTCTGGTGTATCTATAGCAATTAATTTACCCTTATTTAAAATAATTACTTTTTTACACATTTGAGAAATCTCAGATAAAATATGTGAACTAATAATAATTGTATGATCCTTTGCTAAAGACTTTATTAAATTTCTTATTTCAGTAATTTGTTTAGGGTCTAAACCAACAGTAGGTTCATCTAAAATTAAAATTTTAGGGCTACCAACTAAAGCACCGGCCATGCTAACTCTTTGTTTATAACCACGAGACAAATTCTTAATTAATTTGTTTTGCACATCTGTTAAATTAGTTTTAGCCATAATATCGGAAACCATATTCTTTTTATCTTTTCCCTTAACATATTTAAGCTCTGCCATATAGTTTATAAATTCTTTAACAGTTAAATCCTTATAAAGTGGTACATTTTCAGGCATATAACCAATATTAGATTTAGCCTTTTTACTTTTTTTAGAGATATTCACCCCATTAATTAAAATCTCGCCACTTGTAGGTTCAATAAAACCAGTAAGCATATTCATTGTAGTAGATTTACCAGCACCATTAGGACCCAAAAGACCTATAATTTCGCCATCGTCAATTTCAAAAGAAATATTATCAACTGCAACAAAACTGCCATATTTTTTGCAAACATTTTTTACAGTAATCACGAAAAAACCTCCTTAAAATATAAAATTAATATATACGGAAATACTATCACTTGTAAGCAAAAAATTCAATAAAAACAAAAACAAATTACAAACAATTCACAAAAAAAACACAAATATAAATATGATCACAATATTACAACTATAATACATTTTTGTTATATTTAACTATGAATTAATTATTCATGATATAATATAGCAGAAAATATACTAAAGGAAATGAATTTGGTTTACGATAGCTAAAATAAAGTTTATTATTTAGCAACTGGAGAATATTATGGAGTACAAATTTCGGTTAAAGATGGATATAAAAAAGGTAATACATATGTTGTAAATGGAAAATATGAAAGCTATCTATATAATGAGCAAGGAGAAGAAGTAAATACTTTTACGTTAACACTTGAAAAAATGGTGAAAATTATAAATTTGTTTCAAACTCAATGAAATAAAATTGAATATTTGCTCATTTAGAGCCAAAAATTGACTTTTTTTGTATTTAGGAGTATAATTTAAATAATTGAGTAATAATTTGGGAGGAAAGTTTATGGAAGAAAATAATAAAAGAATTGAAGAGATAAAAAATCAAATAAGTAAAATGAATGAAGTATTTGAGACAGATTTTTCGAGAGGAAAAAACGAAATAAATGACCAACTTCAAGCTAATAGACAAAAGAAAATAAACGAATTAAATGAAGAACTAAAAGAAGTTGAAATAGAAAAATTAAGCAAACTTGAAGAAAGAAAAGTAGAACTTGAAGGAATTCTTAAGAAAAAAGAAAGTTTGAATAAAGATAAAGAACAATTAGAACAAGCTATTTATGAAATGAGCGGAGAAAAAACAAGTGCTGAAGCAAAAGAATATGAAAGAGATTTAGGAAAAGTTAATGCTGAACTTGCTTCTTTAGAACCATACGAATTAGAACTAAAAGATGTTGACCTAGAAATTGATAAAATAAGTAATAAATATAATTTGATAGATTATTCTGATAGAAAAATGACCTTAAATGAATGGCGTGAAAGAGCAGATATTGAAATACCATATAAAGATTATAAATATAATAGTGATGAAAAAATAACTTTACAAGATTTTTATAAAAAACAGGTAAAAGAAGATTATGGAGATTTACTACCGTATGGAAGAATGGTGCCTGATACAAGAGAATTCTTTAAAAAATATTTCCCTAATAAAGTTATGGAAGATAGTTCAGAATTTGCGGATGGGTGTATTCTTAAATTAAAAGCAAATAGTATTCAAAAAGGAGAACCAGATGATTATCATGAGTGGGAAAATGTGATTTTTTGGATGGATACGTTAGAAAGTATTCCAAGTGTTGACCACGATATTATTAAAGCTTATAATATGCAATTAAAAGAAAATCAAGGAAATAAAAATTTTGATATAGATAAATTGAGTGATATACAAGAAAAACTTAAGGGAATAAAAGAACAGGCTATTTTGGGAAAAGAAGCATATGAAACAAATCATCAAATTGGTAAATCAGAAGATGAAAAATTAGTGACAGGAGATGCTAAATTAGAGGAAAAACTAGAAGAAAATAATAAAACAGAAGATAATAAGGAAGTGCAAGAGGAAAAAGACGATAGAAGTGCTCCTAAAATTTATAATAATTATGAGAAAACAAATTTAAGTCCTAATAATGAAGTAAATTATACTCAAGGAACTTATAATGAAAATAGATACCAACCAAGTCAAAATAATAATAATCAAATAAATAAAGAAGAAACGGCAATCACTAAATACAAAAAGGACAATAGAATTATAGCTTGGATAAAAGATAGATTTAATGGTATAAAAGAAAAATTTAATAGCGTAAAAGAAAGATTTTCAAAATCAAAGAACAACAAAGAAGAAGTTGAATTAAATGAAGTTGGAGAAGCTTGGCAAGATTATATAGATATGCAAGAAGGAAAAACAGGTAAAGAAAGTAAAGCAAAAGGATTTAAAGAAGGTCTACACGTAAAAGGTCAACAACTAAAACAATCTGAAATTGCTAGAAAGCTAACTAGACAGAATGAAAAAGATAAAAAAGCAAATCAATTTGAAGCAGCTAAAAAATTAGTAGAAAAACATGGAAAGCAACAAGAAGAGGATGAAATAGATTTATAAATTTAAGTATAATTAAACAAAAATAATAATATAAATGCAATAACGGAGGTTGTATATGGAAAATATATATCCAATGCTTATTGCATTTTTCATGATTTTTGTTTCTGAATTAGGAGATAAAACACAAATTTTAGTAATGAGTTTCTCAGGAAAACAAAAAATAGCAACTATTTTATTAGGTGTTGCCTTAGGAACATTTTTTAGCCATGGCTTAGCAATTTTATTTGGCAGTTATATTGGAGCAATAAACAATGATAATGTAAAAGTAATTCTAGATTTTGCTACAAATATAATATTTATTATTTTTGGATTAATATTTTTATTTAATAAAGAAAAAGAAGAAAGCGATGAAAATAAAACAGGTTTATTAAGTAAATTGACAAATATAAAATTAAATTACATATTAATAATTGCAATTAGTATTGCAGTAGGAGAATTAGGGGATAAAACTTTTTTAGCTGCAATAGGTTTAGGAATACAATATGCAAAATATAAAATACCATTAGTTATTGGAGCAATAATGGGCATGGTTATAAGTGATTTACTTGCAATTATATTAGGAAAAATTATAAGCAAAAAAATACCAGAAGAAGTAATGAAAAAAATATCAGGAATTTTGTTTATTATATTTGGAATAATTGGAATTTTGTTCTAAAAAACTTGAAAAATATATTAACATAATGTACAATACTATTGTTTTATATAGATTAATTTCTATGTTCACTAATAGGAACATAACTTCCTAATTTAGTTTAAACATATATAACAAGAAAACAGCAGCAATTAGAAAGGATGATGAAAATGAAGCGGAAAATTAAAAACTTAATAGTAAAGATACAAGAGTATTGCAAATTGCACAAAAAGACCGTTGAGAATGTTGCGTATTCTAGTTCAATAATTGTAGGGTGTGTAATTTTAGGTTTAATAGGATTTAAATGTACGGAACCTAAAAAAATGACAAGCCTGGATATTGATACGTGTAAAGAAAGGATAGAAAAAATATACAAAAATGACTTCTGTGAGTCTGTTGAGATTATTAATCAATTGGAAAAAAAGGGCTACGATGTAAAAATAGACTATGAAAAATCTGAAATCAAAGTTAGTTATGCAGATAAAAACTCAGAAGAAATTATTTTTTCAAAAATCAAAAATGGATTTATTTCATACAAAGTAAATAGCTCCAATGTAAAAATTGAGCAAATGATGGCTACATTTGGGTTAGGGGTTGGAGGAGTATGGATAGGTCCTGTTGGCATTGCGGTGGTATTAGCAATATTTAAAAGCGTTTGCTATATTATTGAATGGATTAAAAAAATTGCAGAGAAAATAAGAAAATGAAAAAGCAAATTTTCCGTATTTGGAGGGGTACTAGTATTACTCCTCCATTTTGTTATATATTTTAATTGAAAATATTTATACAATTTGATATAATTCTCAAAAATGGAGGAGATTTAAGGATGTCTAATTTTGTACATTTGCATGTGCATAGCGAATTTAGTTTACTTGATGGAGCTAACAGAATAAAAGACCTGCCAGTTAGAGCTAAAGAACTTGGTATGGATTCTATTGCTATAACAGACCACGGAGTTATGTATGGAGCAATAGACTTTTATAAAGCTTGTAAAAAAGAAGGAGTGAAACCTATTATAGGGTGTGAAGTATATGTTGCACCACGTACAAGATTTCAAAAGGAACCGGGAATAGATAATAAATATAATCATCTAATTTTGCTTGCAAAAAATAACGAAGGTTACAAAAACTTAAGCAAAATGGTTTCTATAGGATTTACAGAAGGTTATTATTACAAGCCAAGAATTGATTTAGAAACAATAGAAAAATACCACGATGGAGTAATTTGTCTTAGTGCCTGCTTAGCAGGAAGCGTTAATCAAGCTATTTTGAATGGAGATATGCAAAAGGCAGAAGAAAGAGCTTTGTGGTTTAAAAATGTTTTTAAAGATGATTATTATTTAGAAATTCAAAATAACGGAATAAAGGAGCAAGTTTTAGCAAACCAAAAACTAATAGAATTAAGTAGAAAGCTAGATATTCCACTAGTTGCAACAAATGACGCTCATTATTTAAAAAAAGAAGATGCATATAATCACGAAGTTTTACTTTGCATTCAAACAGGAAAAAGAATGAGTGATACAGATAGAATGAAGTTTGATACAGAAGAACTCTATATAAAATCTCCAGAAGAGATGATAGATTACTTTAAAAATTTTCCTGAAGCTATAGAAAATACAGTAAAAATAGCAAATGAATGTAATGTAGAATTTGAATTTGGAAATACAATTTTGCCTAATTATGATGTTCCAGAAGAATTTGAAACACATTACGATTATCTAAAAAAATTATGTGATGATGGACTAATAGAACGTTATGGCGAAAATTATTCTGAAGACATTAAGAAAAGAGCAGAATATGAAATTGGAATAATTAAAAAAATGGGTTATGTAGATTATTATTTAATTGTATGGGATTTTATACATTATGCTAAATCGCACGGAATTCCTGTTGGACCAGGTAGAGGTTCAGGAGCTGGTTCAATTTTGGCATATGCTATTGGAATAACAGATATAGACCCTATGAAATACAATTTACTATTTGAAAGATTTCTAAATCCAGAAAGAATAAGTATGCCCGACTTTGATGTTGACTTTTGTTATGAAAGAAGACAAGATGTTATAGATTATGTATGTAGAAAATATGGTCATGACCATGTTTCACAGATTATTACATTTGGAACAATGTCTGCAAGAATGGTTATAAGAGATGTTGGTAGAGTGCTAGACTTTCCATATGCAGAGTGCGATAAACTTGCAAAAATGATACCAAATGAATTACATATTACTATAAAAAAAGCACTTGAACAAAATAAAGAATTGAACAATTTATATGAAACAGATGAAAATATAAAAAAATTACTAGATATTGCAATGGCATTAGAAGGAATGCCAAGACAGGCTTCAACACATGCTTGTGGAGTTGTTATTACAAAAGAACCAGTAGATACATATGTTCCTCTATATGTTAGAGATGGGCAAATTTCAACACAATATATAATGACAACACTAGAAGAACTTGGACTATTGAAAATGGACTTCTTAGGACTACGTACACTTACAGTTATAAAAGACTGTATGGACTTAGTAAAACAATGTAGAGGCATAGATGTTGAATTTGATAAAGATATGTCAGATCCAAAGGTATATAAATTATGGCAAGAAGGGAAAACATCTGGAATATTCCAATTTGAAAGCCAAGGTATGACAAACTTTATGAAAGAATTGAAACCAGACTGTTTAGAAGATTTAATAGCAGGTGTTTCATTATACAGACCAGGACCAATGGATCAAATTCCTCGTTATATTAGAGGAAAACTAAATCCAGGTCATAACGAATATACACATCCGGCATTAGAGCCAATTTTAAATGTAACTTATGGATGTATGGTGTACCAAGAACAGGTTATGCAAATAGTTAGAGATCTAGCAGGTTATTCACTAGGTAGAGCAGATTTAGTTAGAAGAGCTATGGGTAAGAAAAAGCTTGATGTAATGGCAAAAGAAAGAGAAATATTTATTCATGGAGAAATAGATGAAGCGGGAAATGTTTTAGTACCAGGTTGTGTAAGAAATGGAATAGATGAAAAAAGTGCAAATAAAATATTTGACGAAATGGCAGAATTTGCAAAATATGCATTTAATAAATCACATGCAGCATGTTATGCAGTTGTAGCATATAGAACAGCATATTTAAAAGCATATTATCCAGAAGAATTTATGGCAGCTACATTAAACAGTTTTCTAGGAAACTTAGATAAAGTACCAGAATATATAGATGAATGTAAAAGGCTAAAAATAGAAATATTAAAACCAGATGTAAATAAAAGTTTTACTAAATTTACGGTTGACAATGGAAAAATAAGATTTGGATTAGGAAGCATAAAAAATGTTGGTGTAGCAGTTGTTGAAAACATTGTAGAAGAAAGAGAAAAACACGGAAAATATGAAAGTTTTACAGATTTTTGTGAAAGAACGAAAGACTTAGGTGTAAACAGAAAATGTGTAGAAAGCTTCATAAAAGCAGGGTGTTTTGACGAATTTGAACAAACAAGGCATACACTCTTGGAATCTTTTGAAGGAATATTAGATACAATTCAAAGTGAAAATAAAAAAGCCTTTGATGGACAAGTTACAATGTTTGATTTAGGAGGAAATGAAAACGAAAATCTAGATTCAATTAAATATAATTTTATTGAAGTAGAAGAGCTTTCAGAAAAGGAATTATTATCAATGGAAAAAGAAATGCTTGGAATTTATTTATCTGGTCATCCATTAGAAAAAATAAAAGAACAAATAGCAGCACAAAGCACAATAAATACATTAAAAATGAAAGAAATTGAAGAAAATATATCTAATCCAGAAATAAAACTACCATATAAAGATGGGCAAAACGTAAAATATGCAGGAATAATAACATCTATAAAAAAGAAATACACAAAAAATAATAAACTAATGGCATTTATAACAGTGGAAGATTTATATGGAACTACAGAAATAATTTTGTTTGAAAGTGCATATCAAAATAGTAGTAATAGTTTAGTAGAAGAAAATGTTGTAATGATAGAAGGAAGACTAAGCATAAGAGAAGATGAAGATGTAAAAATAATTGCAAATAAAATAACAGACTTTGGAGTAAAAAAGAAACAAATTTTGGAATTAAACATAACAGGAACAACAGAAGAAACTAAAGCGAAATTAAGAGGAGCAATACTATATTTTACAGGAGATAAAAACAATATTCAAGTGCAAATATTGCAAGATGGAGAAATAAAGCCATGTGGGGCAATATATTTAACAGATGGAATTTTAAAAGAATTTCAGGAAATATTAGGAAATGAAAATGCCTATGTAAAAGATATATAGTTTAATTAAAATTATTGTTAAGTATATAAAGTAAAATACATAGAATTAGAAGAATAAAAAATATAATGTAAAGTAATTTATAAAAAGGTAGAATCATATAAAATATAATCTGCTTTTTTTCTTTAAAATAGGCACAAAAGGATTGAAAAATACGCATTTTTACGATATAATAGAAATAGATTGTAAAAAAAGATTGGATGTGGTATTGTGAAAAATAACTTAACTGCCAAACAACAACAATTGGTAAACGAAATTTTAAATAGAAAACAACTAGGACTTGAATCTTTAGTAGAAGCAACATTAAAATCAGACAAAAATGACACGAAAGAAGAAATTATAAAGAAGCAAAAAGAAATATTAAGTAGAAAAGAAAAGGAAAATCAAGAAAAAACAACAAAAAATAAAAAAGAAAAAGAAAAGGAAGAAAATACAAGCAAAGAACTAGATAAAAATACAGAAAAAAGTATAATAAAACAAAGCTACTTAGAAGATGCAAAGAGAAGAGATGAATGGGAAAAAAGGCAAACTGAAAGATTCAGAGGCGAACAAAAAAAGAAAAATAAAATTAGAGATAACATTTTAGAACAACTAGAAGAATTAGAACGTAAAGAAAGACTTGAAGAAAAAAGAAGACAACGAGAACATAAGTCAATAAAAGAAACACCTAAAAAATATAAAATTAAA
>ERZ772819.3580-NODE-3580-length-10769-cov-12.803061_pt1 | contig 10769 bp, 5 predicted proteins | sample MGYA00580860_ERZ772819 | MGnify/ENA primary metagenome ERZ772819 (study PRJEB29015, sample SAMEA2737683) | human gut metagenome | biome: human gut; feature: human-associated habitat; material: faeces | place: China | collected 2012 ...
GAGCATAAATATTCCTGAGACAGTCACCGAAATAGGTTCTTCAGCTTTTTCAGGTTCTAGTTTGAAAGAGGTAGTATTACCAAGAACGTTAACGAAGATAGGCTTTGCTGCTTTTAGTGAGACACAATTGACAAATATGTCGGTTCCTTCTAGTGTAAGGGAAATTGGCTCTTATGCCTTTAATAGTACGCCACTTGAGGTAATTAATTTACCTTATGGTTTGCAAATAATCGGTAGTGGAGCTTTTCGATACACCAAGCTTAAAACAATTGAGATCCCAGAAGGTGTGACTTATCTTGGTGATTACACTTTAGCCAATATTCCAACACTGAAGTCTGTGTATCTTCCAAATAGTTTGACAACTCTCGTTCAGTTTGAGGATACATCTTCTGAAGGCGTAGAATATCATGTTTATATGGATTCTATCGCTTTAGAATATATGATTGAAAAACAACTTAACTTTAAACTTCGTGATGAAAAAGTAGCAAATGATGACAGTAAAGTATTAGACAGTAACAATTCCTACTATCTGACAACGACAACAGGTACTCGTCGACAAGGATATTTAGGTCTAGACCTAAAGTACGCTATAAAAAAAGATAAATCAAGTGATGATGGAAAGTATGTCCTTCACCTCAATATACCATTTACAACGAAAGTTTTTGAAAGTAAAATACGAGTAAATGGCCAAGATGTAACGGCAACAGTTTCTAATGGTTATCTAGATATTCCAGTTTCAGAAGAGGTGGGTAAGATTAAGTTAATGCTGATGACAGAAAATAGAGAACTCACTAATGTTCGTTTATTAGCACAGCTTTCTTACCAAAAAGATAGAAAAAAAGTATCCGAAATTATTGGAGCTATCAATGTTAATATACCTGTCTTAACACTAACAGCTAGTAAGATAACATCAAGGAGTTACTCTCGTATTAGTGGAGTAGCTGACCCTAATGACCAGGTAATTGCTTATCTTGATGATATGGTTGTTGGTCAAGTCAAGATTAAAAAAGATGGAAGTTATACCTTTGATGTACCTCTGGTCACTCCTGTAGACAACAAAGAATATACAATCAAAGTGAAGGCTTTTTCATCAGATGGTCGAGAAATCAGTGAGACAACAACAGTTCGCTATGAGAAAAATTATTCTGTGTTAGAGAACTTTATCATGCGTCATAATGGCTACACTTATAATTTGAAAGAGAACCAAGACAAAGTTCCAGTCATCAGTTTTAGATTTGGTGGAGAATTTGATTTTGAGGCGGAATACACGGGTAATAGTGGAAATGATAGTCTTTATCTTGTCAGTAATCGTGAAGGCATAAATAAAGTTATTGAGCTAAAATGGGATGTTAAAAAAGAAAAATATGTTTATACTGGCTACTTTGACCAAGAAAACACTAATTATGTTCCTGGTAAAATGACTCTTTATCTTGAAAAAGGTGTTGCACCATCAGAAACTATATATAGTAGTGAAGTTCAGGATAATTTATCACAACGTACTGCTGGCAAAATTTTAATATTAGATAGTGATGGGGATGGATATCCTGATATAGTAGATAAACATCGAAACTCCTGGGACCTAGGAGACCGTGATTTGGCAATTTTCTCATTATTAAGTTATAAACCAGAAGAAGAAATCAAAAAAATATTTCTTGCAAAGAGTTTTAAAGATAAGGGGTTAAAAATAGGGGGATTGGACCAGGCTTTATTTGAAAACTGGAGATTATTGGGTTCCCCTGTTTTCTTACCAGGAGTTGCAAATATTAATGTTTATAGATTTGTAAATGATAAGACGAAAGAAATTGTTTTAGCTATACGTGGTACAGATGAAGAGGTGAGAAATGGTGGAAATATGGGTATTGAAAAACCTTATTTAAGCCCAGAATGGATAGATAATTATTTTAATATTTGGCGTGGCATATCCAAAGATAAAGAAGTGATAAAGAAATCTCTTAATTTATTGTTACCTAGTGGTAGTGATTATGATGTATCAATTGTTGGGCATTCTAGAGGCTCCTATCTTGCATATATTTTAGCAGCAGAAATGTTAAAAAATAGATTAATAGCTCAAGATTCTGAAATAATTGGTAGTGTTATCGATACGAAAAAATTAATTAGAGGAAATCTAAAAAATGTTGTTACTTTTAATGGTGTCGGACTTGCTACTTGGAAGAATCAATTAATTGATAGTTTGATCAATAATTCACTAACACCTTTACAGAAAATATTGAAACAGCTTTCTAATGATAATTTTAAATCTGAAAGTGAAATATTTGAGTTATTACGAACTTCAGGTTTAACAAGAGCTTACAGTATTATAGGAGATCCAGTTAGTGATCCATTCCGTAAAGGGATTGGAATAGGAGAACATCCTAATTTACTTTTGCCTAGAGGAGAAAAAAAACAGCTAATTCATTCAGAAAATGGGGAATTAAGTGAGCATGATATACACAATTTTTTATATTATTTATCACAAGGAGTTAGAAACTCGAAAAATCAATTTAGGGGAATTGGTGATTTAAAATCAATCGATATCAATGAAAGAATTAGTAGAACAGCACTCACAGATTTTAAATTTGCGATTGACCCATCGGGTGTTGTAATAAATGATGTTTCTAAGAATCCAATTACTGGTGCAACTACTACGATTTATTATCGAGGAGAGAACGGTGAAGAAATTCTATGGGATGCAGGTGAGTATTCGCAGTTTAATCCTTTGGTAACAACAGTTTATGGGGAGTATGCTTGGGATGTGCCAGAGGGATTCTGGAAAGTCAAGGTAAGTAAAGAGGGATATGAGTCTAAGGAGTCTGACTGGCTTCCGGTACCACCACCTCAGACGGAAGTACATTTCAACTTGAAACCATTGTCCTATAAGATAGCTTATAAAGTTGGAGATGGTATATTAAAGGGAGATGTTCCAAGGAGTTACCAAACTGATGTAGATACGGAGTTGCCTTATCCTGTTCGTAAAGGATACGTTTTTACAGGATGGTATTTAGATGAGAATTTCTCAGGTGAACCTTTCTTTAATACATTGTTCGATAAAGTAGGTGACAAGGTGCTTTATGCTAAGTGGGAAAAAGACACAAAAATTCTAAGTGATGATGATAACGTTGTTACGGTGACAGTTTCTGGAAATGATGTAAATGTAATTGGCAAGGTTGTTAAAAAGGAAGTTACTAATGCTGATATCTTAGAAAAGGTTGGTGATCATAATAACCTTCTTATGGAAATTCAAGCTTTAGATGATGATGGTAATATAGTATCCTTATCCGAAGATGCTAAACTTGACCTAGCAGTGATTTCAGGTCGCAAACCTTATAAGGTGTTACATTATGTAAAAGATAAATCGACTTTTGAAGAGGTACCATTTAATTGGAATGAAAAGGACAAGAATATTTCATTAACCACGTCAACTTTAGGGGTTTATTTGATTCAAAGTAAATTGACAGAACAACAGATGACTACTAAGGTTCGTCAAGAAAGTCGAGTTCTTAAGACTGATAAGGTTGAATACGTTGATGATGCAAGTCTTGAAGCAGGTAAGATTCGAGAAGTTGCAGCGGTAGACGGGCAAGTTTTGGTAGAAATCACAGATATCTATGTAAATGGTGAATTGCAATCAAGTACAGAAAAAGAATTATCACGTATTGAACCGCAATCTAAGAAGGTTTATCGAGGCACAAAACAAGTATCACAAGTTCCCGATGTTGCACCAATTGAACACAGTAAACCAGAGGCTATTATTGAAACTAAGGTTCGTCAAGAAAGTCGAGTTCTTAAGACAGATAAGATTGAATACGTTGATGATGCAAGTCTAGATGTAGGCAAAGTTCGAGAAATAGCATCAGTAGACGGGCAAGTTTTGGTAGAAATCACAGATATCTATGTAAATGGTGAGTTGCAGTCAAGTACAGAAAAAGAATTATCACGTATTGAACCGCAATCTAAGAAGGTTTATCGAGGCACAAAACAAGTATCACAAGTTCCCGATGTTGCACCAATTGAACACAGTAAACCAGAGGCTATTATTGAAACTAAGGTTCGTCAAGAAAGTCGAGTTCTTAAGACAGATAAGATTGAATACGTTGATGATGCAAGTCTAGATGTAGGCAAAGTTCGAGAAATAGCATCAGTAGACGGGCAAGTTTTGGTAGAAATCACAGATATCTATGTAAATGGTGAGTTGCAGTCAAGTACAGAAAAAGAATTATCACGTATTGAACCGCAATCTAAGAAAGTTTATCGAGGCACAAAACAGGTATCTCAAATTTCAGATGTTGCACCAATTGAGGTTAATAGAATTGAACGTAATAATATTACGAAAGAGCATCAAGGGGTTTCTATTGTGATAAATACTAAGTTAGAGCCAGTAGTGATGAATCAATCGTCTTCTGAACCTCTTTCGTCAAAAGAAACAACCATAAGAACTAAGGGTTATTTACCAAATACAAGTAGTGAATATGGTTATGGTTTTGAGTGGGCAGGTATTATTGCTTTAGCAACGGCTCATTTTGGCATCATCTCAAATAAGAGAAAGAAAAACATAAAAAACTAGTTATTAGTGATGGATTAACTCAACTTTAAGAATTATTCCACATTAAGACTGATGGGAAAGTTCTCAGAAGTGATATTCTTCTGGGGGCTTTTTTGATGTTAAGGAAACTGAGGATTATGTATTTGAAAAGGATAATGACGTGAGCGCAATTAACGGTTGGTTTCATGCAGAAACACACAACGAAATTTTTGAAGTTGCCTTTATATTTGGGGTGCTTTAGCCTTGCATTGATATCAAAAATCTATATAATAATAATTAAAACAGAGCCAGAAGAAAGGGTGAGAATTATGTTTATGATCTTGGTTCTATTACTAACATTAGCGAGTTTCTTATATGTTACCATTGGTATCGCCAAGAAAATCTTTTCAATTTTCGCCTTAATTACACCAATTGTAGTCTTGGGTGTTGGGCTTCTTATCGCAATGAATTAACAAAAGTCAAGGGGGGTCACTATCTTACAGGTAGTGACCTTTTTTGTTATGCTTTTAATGTCAAAAAAGACATTAAAGGAGAAAAATATGAAAGCACTTAAACTTATAAGAGAGGACGGTTATGAAAACGTCCATTATGCTAGTTTAGGGGAGCAAAAATTTAAAACATTGGTTGTTGCAGATAGGAAAGATGAACAAGAACAATGGTTTGAGCAACCAGAAATTGAATGTGTCCCAGAAGAAGTTTCAGATATCATTCGAAACTATACACTCCCATATATTGATCTTGGAAATACTGAAGATGAGTATTTGTTAGAACAAGCAACTAATAAGGTTGTATCAGTTGTGGTAGAAAATGTGCTTGAAACACAGCCATTTATTCCTAGAAATAGAAATGGTCGCCCTATCGGTGAAGGTGTAGCTTTCTGCGATATGTTAGTAGGGCGTATCCAAAATGGAGAACTTGCTGGAACAGCAGTTTATATTAAACAAACTGAATCAGGCTTCCGCCAGCCAAAAGATTTCTTTAAAATGGTTGGACGGATTTTTCCTTGTAAATTAACTGAAATCCATATCCAAACTATCGACAATTATAAACTCACAATCAATAACCCATCAAACTATGTTGTTGAAGGTAGTATTGAGTTAGCTGAGTGGTTAACTAATTATCAACTTCTTCAGCAAATTGAAAAGAGTAAAGATAACTCTTCACGTAATCGAGATAGAAAAAATATCTTAGAGCGTACTCATGAAGGTATTGTATCAGCCGTTATTAACAATGGTAGCAATGCAGGTATCATGGTAATGACCAAAAAATTACAAACGGTATTCATTCCAAAACATAGGGTAAGTTATGAGTGTGATTCTTCATTTGTTAACCTAGACGAAGTAGTATCAGTCTTTGATAGGGTGGAATTTAAAATTACTGGGGCCAATACCCAAAAACCAAGTCCAAATCAAAGAGAACGTCACATTATCCATGACTATATTCGTATCGAGGGAGATATGAAAGTTCTCGAAGAAGCACCTCAAGATGCTTTGATTGAGATGATTGATGATAAGAAAGTCATAGGACGATTGTTTAAAGTGCGATTTATCAGTTTTGATCCACAAAGTCTACATACTGTAGAGTTGGTTGACTTTCCAGGAATCAAAATTAAAATGAAGGACTCGGGTTCTTTAAATCGGGTTCCTTTTAAGCAAGGAGATGAAATTTCAGTTGTCATACTAGATGCTCATTATCGCTGGGTAGACGCAAATAGCAGGGGGCGTCGAGTGGCTAAAAAAACTGAAGAAGTGAGCAGTAATTCACAGAATACGGAAGAGAAAAAATGTCTGTTTCGTATCAAATCACGTTTCAATAGTTTCTATCCAAATCGTGTGAACAGTAAAATCTTATCAACATTTTTCACTAGTTGAGTTGCATATAGTTCCCTCTGAAATGGGAACTTTTTGTTTACGTTCGGAACAGAAAAATTAAACAAGGAGGGGCAATGAACCATCACAATATCAATGCTATTGTCTATTATCTGATAGTCTTTATTCGCTATGTCTTACCTATTACCTTGGTCTTTATCGGTATCGGTAGGTGGAGTTATGCTAAATCTATCAATAATCCAGAGAAACAAATCATGGGAGTAAATTTTGCCTTAAAATCAATTTTATTCTTATATATCGTTACATTTATCCCTATTTTCATCATCTATGGACTCGCAATGATATCAAAGGGAGGCACTCATAGTGGTGATTTCTCTATGATTAGTTTCGTAGAAGTCTTTACCCTAATAGAAATTCTTGCAGTTGGAATATTGCCTGCATATGGTTTCATACAGGGTTACATATATCACTATCAATGGTTGATTACAGAAGGTAAGAAAACAACGAGTATACCTCGACGAAATCTATTCATTAGACTTGGAGTAATAAGTCCGATTGCTATTGTTGTATTTATGGAATTCTTGAAAAGAATGTTTGCTTACTAGAGAGGTGCTTTATGCGGAAGATCTTGAAATTATTTTTTAATCGTTATTATACAAATGGTAAGCGAACAATAGATATCTTGCTGTATTGTTGGCGAAAATATATTGATTGGGTATATCATATATCTTTTGGATTATTTGCTTTCAATATTATTATGTTTATCTTCAGATGGCGTTTGCCTATTTGGGTATTTATATCTTTATTTATATTTTTGTTCGTTAATATGGCTTTAGTTTTATACATTGGTGTATGGCACAGTAATGTTACAAGTCGTCAAATTTTCGTGCTATTTGAAAAATATGATACCTTAAAACGAGCAGAACGAAAGAAAATTATTGGTAAGTATGCTATAAGAGCAGCATTAGCAGCAGTACTTATATCTTCTGGATTATATGTACTAACAATCAATAACTTTATCTTATCCCTCATCAATCGTATGTATGATGTAGCAGATAATTATCTCAAATATATGCCCTGGTCAATACCAAATGGAAGTCAGACAGGTATTGTTTTAAATTATCATACTCTCAAACCTATAATAGGAGCAGACTGGTTCAACAGTTTATTATTGTTGACTCCGATAGGAGTAATTGGTCTTATTTTTTATAATAGTTATGCAACTGGAATTGCTGAAAAAACCTACGAGAAATTGGTTGAGCAATGGCTAGGAGGACGTTACTTCCAAGACAGTGTATTAAGTAATATTGTTCATAATCAAGATGACAAAGGTCAAGCGAATTTGGTTATGGGGCTTAACTCTAAAACTGGAGAGCAAGTGATTTTACATGCTAATGAGAGGACTTATCATACTATTATCTTTGGTTTGATTGGTACTGGTAAATCGGCAACGATTCTGATTCCAGCAATGCTACAGGATATGGAAAATATGAAATACTATCTTTTATCCTATCGTAAGTATTTGACGAAAGTAGATGAAGAACTGGAAGAAGAATTCTTTAACACAGAGTTTGAACGGAAGAAAAAAAGACGTGAATTGTTGGAACAGTGGTATAACAATGGTTATGCTGCAGAGCTTACAAATGGTATTTATATGACCGAACCTTCAGGTTCAATGTATGGCACAATTGTTAAGTACGCTCATAAGATGGGCTTCCCTGATGAAATGATTTGGACTCTTGATCCTACAAACCCAGGAACTGGTGCAATTAATATTTTAGATGGAGATACTACTCAAGTAAAGGGGGCAGTTCGAGACTTATTTAAACGATTTAGTGATCCAACTGGGACTGGTTCTTCTTTCTTCCTTAACCAAGAAGGACAACTTACTGATAATATCATTACTGTCATTAAAGAGGTAGCGTTGATACCAGATGCCCCAATAAATTATATGTTAAAAGGTAAGTCTCCAACACTAACTGAATTCTCAAATATGTTACGTTCTAGTGATTGGATTGAAGCCTATATTGCTGTTTTTGAACAATTACTCAATCGAAAGAAAAGGCTTTTTGAAGAAACGTTGAAAAAGCATGAAGAGTTCTTAGAGCAGGAAAAAGAAAAGTGGTTAGAGGAATCAGAGTACAATCGTGAACACGAACAACTCTTTGATACTATCCTTAGACCAGAGAATGTTCATGAAGCTATAAACGCATTTAATGATGAAAGAAATAAACTTGAAAACCTCCAAAGTTCTTATGATTATTTCATCAATGCTCATCAATTAAATTCGTACACAGAGGAATATTATTATACCTTTGATGCTAACGTGTCTGGTCTAAAAGCAGTTATTGATGACCTATCATCTTCACCAGAAATTCGTCGTGTATTTTTCTCTCAAAGTACCAAAGATTTAGATATTGTTTTAAAAACAGGTGGAATGATTTTGGTCAATTCTGCTAAAGGTGTTCTTGGTAAAGAAAAGTCTCGAATGGTAGCACAGATGGTAACATTAGTTATGCAAAATGCTGCTCAAAGACGTCTTCCAGATAAGTCTCCTTTCTTTGCTTTTTATGAAGATGAAAAGAATGGTTACTTGATGCCAGGTAATGATAGTAACTTCCTAGATGAGTCTCGTAAATTCCATGTTCCAGTTATGCATGCTTATCAACATGACGAACAAATTAGGGATTCTATTGGCGAATCTGGAGCTAATGCAATCAAGATGTCTTATCGTAATGCCTTCACCTTCCAACAAACCTCAACAAAGGTTGTAGAGTTCATTAATCTACGTTCAGGAGGAAAACATTATGCTCTTAAAGAAACCAAACGTGCAGCAAACGATGATCTCTTAGCAGGAAATCAAGGGAACTCAAGTGCGACTTCAGAGGAAGTAGTAGAAGAAGATAACTTCACTGCTAGAGATGCAAATAACCTAGAGAAATTCCAAGTTGGTGGTGTAATCGTCAGTGATGATGAAGTCTCAAATATGATTTATTTGACAACATCTCCGCATTTTGAAATGGATATTTCAAAGGACTCTTTTGTCTCACATACACCTTTCAATAAGGTTTATGGGCTCGGAGAGGAAGAACCGGAAATTGCAAAAGCCTATAAAATGTGGAGAGCAGAAGTGATAGAATATTATGCTCAAAAAGAGTCTGAAAGCCACCTCTATGAAAGTGATTTTACTGACGAAGAATGGCAAGCAATCATGGATGTTAAGGTGTCAAATGTTGATAGTAATGTAAATGATACAGTTGGTAAAAAAGATGATTCACCATCAGTTAAAAGAACAATCTTAGTCAACGATAGTATAACAGAACATAGAGAAGGCACTTCAATTAGTGAAGAGGTAACAGAGGATATTGAGCAAAAAGAGGAGGTCAATAACTCAGAAATTCCACCAGTTGTTGAAGAAAAACAAACTGTAAATAGCAAAATTGATATTGGTGAGTTAAAGGATAAAGAAATAACTCAAAGAGTGATCCTAGCTCCATCATCTACACCCGAAACAGTTGATACTCAAAATATTCAAGCACCTAATCAAGAGTTTGAATTACCTCAAGAACTCTCTCGTGTAGCTCGTGAGAAAGCAACTAGAACTTTAGAAAGCAATGTAGAACAAATGGATATTGATGAAGAAGAGGGGTTTTAGATAACATAAAAAGCAACGGAAATTTCCGTTGCTTTTGTTCTAATTTTGAGAGTCATTATATGTTTCTTTATTAGTCTTCTCAGAATCCTTTCTTGCTTTTTCTTCTGCTCTTTTTCTCTTAATTTTCTCTTTTACCTCTTTGACCTTATTTTGTGTTTCAACAACTAACTCATCAATAGATATATCTGGATTTTCTAGCTTTTTCAATTCGAAATAGACTTGGCCTAGTTTATCTGTTTGTGATTTTAGATAGGCTTTAAGTTGCTCTGTAGCTTCTCTCTTTTGTTGTTCTAAAGCTTCAAGTTCCTTAATAAAATCTGATTCAGTTTTTTTGTTTTTTCCTGCCATGATTTGCTCCTTAATTATTAATTATATCTAATAGTATAGAGCAAGAATATTAAAAGTCAACCCATGTCACTCCCTTGAAAATAATCTATTCTAGGGTATACTGAACACTATAGCGACCCATTATAAATGAATCCAAATAGTAGTTATTAAGTGCTTAAAACCCCATAAAACCGGTTGTTACAAGTGTTATGTAATAACCAGATTTTATGAATGAAAGTACAGAGAGAACAAAAGTCTAAGAGTTTACTGTATTTATAGGGTTGACGACTAATATTAGAAACTCGTAAATTATAAATGAGTAAATAGTGGCAACTATATAGCTAGAATAAACCATGTTTTTTGGGGATTATCGTTATAAAAATAAACTACGACGTTATGAATGAGAGGAGATGAAAGT
>ERZ772819.3588-NODE-3588-length-10745-cov-8.003087_pt1 | contig 10745 bp, 8 predicted proteins | sample MGYA00580860_ERZ772819 | MGnify/ENA primary metagenome ERZ772819 (study PRJEB29015, sample SAMEA2737683) | human gut metagenome | biome: human gut; feature: human-associated habitat; material: faeces | place: China | collected 2012 ...
TTAAAAATACTATAAACTATATTATATTATAACAAATTGGAAAATATTTGAAAATATTTTTTTAGAAAATTACATAACAAATTTGTTAAATTCATAAATATAAGTTATGAAAGTAATAAACTTATAGGTTGGTGAGGGCAAATTATTAATATTGATAAAATTAAAAAAGATGATGGAAAGTACTATATAATAAAATTTAGAATAAGTCACAATTTTGATTTGGGAAAAATGTATATAGGAGATGACAAAATTTTATATTTGTTTAATAAAGAATATGAAAAATTTGCATTAAATGCATTAAAGCAAATAGGTAGCTTAAAATATGCAAATGAAGATATGAAAAAAGAATTTAATAGATATTTTCCTAAACTAGAGACAAGCTTTAAAACAACTATTGGACAAGTAGGAATTGTTTTTAAAAAAGAGGAAGATTTAATTTTATTAAGAGATTTATTATCTTATTGTAATGGTAAGTTATCTGTTAATACAGCAAGTTGGTTATTAAGTAGTTTATATAATATAATATGTTTTTTGCATTATAATGGTTTAACTCATAACGGAATTACAATAGATAGTTATTTTGTTTCAACAAAACATAGATATGGTGCGCTAATTGGAGGTTGGTGGTATTCAGCTAAGGAGGGAAAAGAGCTTATTGGAGTGCCTAATAAAATTAAAGGATTACTTCCTTATGAAATGAAAAGGAACAAAAAATCAAATTCTATTTTAGATTTAGAATCTATAAGGCTTTTAGGCAGGTGTATACTTGGTGATAAAAATGGTAATTTATTATCGGTGGGTGGTAATGTTCCAAACACTCTTAATTTATGGTTAAAAGCTAATGCAGGTAATAATCCATTTGAAGAATATAGTATATGGTCTAATATTATGAATTGTATAGGAGAAAGAAAATTTATTAAAAGATCTATAAATAAAGATGAATTATATAAAAAGATAGGTGGAAAATAAATTTAAATTAGTAAGTGATAATTTTTAAATTTATTTCATGAAAAATGACTAATTAAAATTTAATTTTCAATTATGTTTTATAGAAAAGAAATAAGAAAATAATAATTTTGAAATGAATTATATGATATAATTGGGTTATAATTTAAATAAGAATAGCTAAAGCTAAAATGGAGGATTTATATATGTCATTTACAAAATTAGATATGAATGATAATTCACAAGTTGAAGGAAGAGCTTGTGTAATTATTTATAATATAGGTGGTAAGGAACTTAAATCAATTAAAGGATATGCTTCGCTTTTAGGGGTTAGAGATCAAATAGTATTATATCCTAAAAATGCAGATACTGTTGTAAAAGATATATTAGAAAATAATATAAATTCAGATTGTTCTAATGGAAGAAAAGAAAGAGCCATAATATTTAATGCATTATCACCAGCAAAAATAAATGTATTTTTAGAAACACTAAGAAAATTAAAAATAAATAATGTTTTGAAAGCTACAGTAACACAAACATCAATTAATTGGACATTAAATGAAGTTGTTGAAAATCTTTCTGCAGAGCATATTGCAATTAGCAAAGGAAATTTTGAAGCTCATAAATAAAATAATTTAGGAATTATAAATTTAAAGAAAATACTTTAAGTTATAATTCCTATTTTTATTATAAAAAAGCATTTTTGATTTATAAAGTAGCATATTTGTTTCATTGTTTGTATGAAAAGTTTTATGTATAATTTCATATATGTGATAACAATTACAAAAGGGGGATAAGAAATGTATAAGTATGGAAGAGGAATGTGGAAGAGCATTGAAAATGGTAATGAATTATCATGGGTTATAGGAAATGGTATTGGTGGATATGCAAATCATACTGTTGCAGGAGGAGGGGCTCAAGCCTTTCATGGATATTTAGTTGCATCTTTAAATGCACCAGTTAATAGAAAAATGATTTTAACTAGAACTCAAGAAGAAATTATAATTGGAAATAATAAATATGATTTAACTTCTCAACAATATATAGGAACTTCAAAAAATGGGCAAGAATATTTAGAACAATTTATTTTAGATACGGTTCCGGAATATTATTATCAAATAGAAGATGTATCTATGAAAAAGACTATAGCAGTAGAATATGAGCATAATACAGTAGTAGTATGCTATGAAGTTGAAAATGGAATAGAGGAAGCAAAATTAAATTTAATTCCATTATTTAACTATAGGGAAGCGGGGGAAGTAAGTGAAAAAGCTGATTTAAAGTTTGATGTTAGTGTTAATGAAAATATTTTAACTTTAATACCACAAAAAAATAAGAATTTAAAAATAGAATTTTATACATCAGAAGGTGAATTTTTTGATAGAAGTTTAATTCCTACAAGTATGGCAACTCCAAATTATTTAATAGAAGAAAATCATTTTTATATGATAGACCATAGAACAGGATTTTTAGGAGTGGACAATCATTATACACCTTATGAAGTTAATATTAAATTAAATCCCTTTGAAAAAAAGAAATTTTATGTTAAATGTACAATTGAAGGATTAGATGATAAAAGCGGATTTGAAATAGTAAATGAATATAAAGAAAGAGCAGAAAGTTTAGTTAGAAATGCTAATTTAAATGACGAATTTGCAAATAACTTAGTTAAAGCAGGAGATCACTTTATTGTAAATAGAGAAAGTACAGGATTAAAAACTGTATTAGCAGGACTTCCTTGGTTTACAGATTGGGGAAGGGATACAATGATTGCATTTGAAGGACTTACTTTAGTTACAAAAAGGTTTAATGATGCAAGAGAAATTTTAGAATCCTTTGCAAAATACATTAAAAATGGTTTAGTTCCAAATGTATTTCCAGATGAAAATACTGAGCCTGGATATAACACAGTAGATGCTTCTCTTTGGTATTTTCAAGCAACATATAAATATTTAAAATATACAGGAGGTGAAAGAGATTATAAATTTATTGAAGAAAAAATTTATCCTAAATTAAAAGAAATTTATAAAGCATATTCAACTAAAACAGACTTTTCAATTGGAATGGATAGTGATGGATTGATTTTTGCAGGTGGAGGACTTGATCAAGTAACATGGATGGATGTAAGAGTTGGTGATTATGTTGTTACGCCAAGGCATGGAAAACCAGTTGAAATTAATGCTTTATGGTATAATGCATTAAAAATAATGGAAGAGTTATCAAGAGAATTTGGAGATGATAGCCTTGAATATGAAAATCTTGCTAATAAAGTTAAATCATCATTTAATGAAAGATTTTGGAATGAGGAAAAATCATGTCTTTATGATGTTGTAGATGAAAATGATGATAAAATAAGGCCTAATCAAATTTGGGCAGTATCATTGCCATTTTCAATTTTAGATATTGAAAAAGAAAAGAAAATAGTTAATACAGTTTATAAACATTTATATGCAACTTATGGATTAAGGTCTCTTTCTTTTATGGATAAAGAGTATAAAAGTAAGTATATAGGAAAATTATTTGATAGAGATTGTGCATATCATATGGGAACTACTTGGGGATTTTTAATTGGAGGATTTATAACAGCTTATTGTAAGGTTAATAATTATTCTGATTTAGCAATAAAAAAAGCAAACCATATGTGCAAGGTATTTGAAGATACTATGAATGATGGATGTATTAATGGGATTGCTGAAATATTTGATGGAGATTTTGCATGTACAGGAAGAGGGTGTTATTCACAAGCTTGGAGTGTGGCAGAAGTATTAAGAGCATATTCACAAGATGTATTGCCTTATTTAAATAAATTTCATTGAGTATTTAAAATACACCTTTTAATTTTTTTTGCGTATATTAGTATTATGACAAGTATAGATTAAGGGGGATAAAAATGGCAGACGAATATTATGGACAAAACTATGAATGGATTTATGATCCAGTTTCATATAGATGGTGTAAATGTGTTAGAGATTGTAGGGGAAGAATTATTTGTTATCAAGTAATACCAGGCCCTCCAGGTCCAACAGGTCCAACAGGACCAACTGGAACTGGTGCTGGAGTAACAGGACCAACAGGAGTAACAGGAGTAACAGGTCCAACAGGAGTTACAGGACCAACAGGAGTAACAGGAATAACAGGGGCAACTGGAGTTACAGGACCAACAGGAGTTACAGGTCCAACAGGAGTAACAGGAGTAACAGGGGCAACTGGAATAACAGGACCAACAGGAGAATCATGTTGTTGTAAGAGTTCTGCTAATTATGTAATTTCCTTGATTCGTGGTCAAACAGGAATAGCATTAGCAAGTTTTAATACAACAATTAAAGGAAATGTAACACCAACAGGATATACTAGTACTAGCGACTTAGTAACAGTAAATTCAAATAATGCAAATTATACAGTATCTTTATGCAATGTAAAATTTATGACTTATCCAAATGAAATTACAGTTAATCCTACAATAGCTACACCAGATTGTTGTTGTAATAGTGATTTAGCAACTGCATTAACAGCTTATATTGGACAACAAATAGAAGTTAATGTTACTGATAATACAATATCATCATATAGACTTATTGTAAGAAATATATCAAATGGTATATTATTTGGTGAACTTCAAAATACAATAGAAGGAAATATAAATATAGCACTTCCTTTGTGTTCTATTTTTTCATTTTTACCAATCAATTAAGTAAAGTAATTAAAAAATAAATTCAGGGGTTGTCGCACTAAAACTTTTATACACAATTTATTGTTTTAAAAAAATAAAAATCAACACAATATATTGTAGTATTTATTCTTAATGCAACATCCCCTTTTTACATAAATAGATTTAATTAATATAATTATAAGTATAAAATGCTTATTACAAATAATTTTGTAGTGAGCATTTTTTTATATGTGAAATATAATAATATTTAAGAGCAGCTATTTAGGAGTAATATTATATGTTTAAGAGAAGATTAAATCCTGTTATTTTTCTTGATAAGAGAAAATTTAAAGTTCAAGAAGAAAAAAATAAAACAATATATTTATCAAAAGAAATAAAGATTAAAGATTTTAAAAAAATAATAATTTCCTGGAATATAGTAACACCAGTGGATTCATATGTGGATATTGAAGCTAGGGTTTTAGTAAATAATAATTTAAAAGAAAAAATATGGTCAAAATGGTTATCTTGGGGGAGATGGGGAACTAATATTAAAAGAGCATCAAATAGTAGTAATTGTACAGAAGCTAAAATTAATGTAGATACATTAACAATAAATGAAGGTTATATAGGAGAAGCTATTCAAATAAAAATAAGCAGTTATTATGATGATAAGGAATCAAAAGCTGATTTGCAACTTGTGGTAATTACTTATTGTGGAGAAAAAATTAATAATAAAAATGGAAAAGAAAAATTGATTAATAAATTAATAGAAACACCTTGTATTTCTCAAATGAAAAGAGAAGCAGAGATAGCTAATAGGATATGTAGTCCAACTAGTATGACTATGTTATTAAATAGACTTGGAGAAAATTTATTGGTTGAAGATGTTGCATATAAATGTTTTGATTATAAATATAATGAATTTGGAAATTGGTCATATAATGTAGCTTATGCTGGAAGTTTAGGATATAAGGCATATATTCAATTTGGAAATATTGATTTATTAATAAATGAACTTAATAAGGGGTATCCAGTAGAAGTGAGCGTAAAGTATACAAATGATATTAATAATAAATTATATCCATATATAGAAAATGCACCATTAACAACAAGTGGGCACTTAATAGTAGTATGTGGAATGGAATGTACTAAAAATAGCAAATATGTTATAGTTAATGATCCAGCAGCAAAGGAAAATAATGGGGTAAGATTAAAATATAAATTTGATGATTTTATGAAAGCTTGGGCTACATCTAATTATATAATGTATGTAATACACTATAAGGATTAAATAAATATAAAAGAATTTATGGGGCTGTCGCACTAAAATTTTTATACACAATATATTGTTTTGAAAAAATGAAAATCAACACAATATATTATAGTATTTATTCTTAATGGGACATCCTCATAAGTTTTTCTATAACATGGATAATCTATATCTTGAAATATATTAATTATTTGGATACAATAGTAAGAATATAAGGTGAAAAATGAAAGATTAATTTAAATTTATAAATAGAGGATAAATATGAAAGAAGTATTAGAGAATGTAAATAATTATGTAGTTATTATTGATGAGAATGAAATAATTAAATTTTGTAATGAAAAATTTGCAAAAAAAATAAATTATAGTAAAGATGAGTTACTTGAAGGTAAAATTACTGAAAAGCTATTATATAAAAATCATTTTTTTTACAATATAAAAAATAGTTTTAAAATTTTAAATGAAAGTGATAATATATATAGTTTTAAAAATAAAAATGGTAATATAAATAGTTTCATTGGAAAATTACATAATATTAAATGGGAAAATGAAGAGGCATATATATTAATTCTTAATGATGATGAAGTTAGTTTAACTGATTTTGTAAGAAAAGATTTAAATATAGCATTGCAAAAATATAATGAATTAGAAAAAATTATTTCTATGGTATTAAATTCTAAGAATAATATAGTGGCTATTATTGATACTGAAGGAAATATGATGAAAATAGGAAAAGGATGGACAGCTTGTACTGGATGGAATGAAGAAGATTTTAAAAATATGAAGTGGCCAGAATTATTTCATCCTGATGAAAGAGAAAAAGCTGTTAATTTAGCGAGAAAATGCAAAAAAGGCAATATAGCTAGTATAGGTATTAATAGATGTAAATGTAAAAATGGAGAATATAAAATATTTAATTGGAGTTGTATGTACATAAAGGAACAACAAATTTACATAAGTTCAGCAAGCGATATAACAGAAGAAAAAAGATATGAAAGTGAAAGTAAAAAATATGAAGAAGCATTTCATAAAGAAGTTGTAAAAAATGAATTTTTTTCTAACATGTCTCATGAATTTAAAACACCATTAAATATTATATTTTCGGCATTACAATTAATAGAGCATGGAATTAAAAATAATGACATTAAAGTTTATAATGAATTTAATTTGGAAAAGTATATAACATCAATTAGACAAAATTCATATAGATTATTAAGATTAGTAAATAATATTTTAGATATAAGTAGATTTAATATGGGATACTTTGATTTAAATTTAGAAAATTGTAATATAGTTTATTTAGTTGAAGATATTGTTACATCTATAGTTAAATATGTTGAAGGAAAAAATATAGATTTAATATTTGATACTGAATTTGAAGAGATTATTTTGGCATGTGATTCAGAAAAAATTGAAAGAATAATATTAAATTTAATTTCTAATTCAATAAAATATACAATTAAAGAGCAGACTAGACATGGAAAAATTGAAGTTGATTTATCAGTAAGAAATAATGAGGTTTTAATATCTGTTAAGGATAATGGAATAGGAATATCAAAAGAAGAGATTGAATTGATATTTAATAACTTTAAAAGGGTTGACAATAAATTGAATAGAAAAACTGAAGGTAGTGGTATTGGTTTATCATTAGTGAAAGCTTTAGTTGAAATGCATAAAGGGAAAATATGGGCTGAAAGTGAAGTTGGAAAAGGAACTAAAATTGTTTTTTCAATTCCAATTAAAACCGTAAATGAATATTCAGTATACAATAATGAAATTGTAAAGCTAGAAAGCACTGAAAAATGTAATCTTGAATTTTCTGATATATATGAATTTTAATCTAAAGGTTTGTATAAAAAGGAATTTGGGGATATTGGTAAAATAATAAAAAAATATATTAAATTGACAAAAGTAATAATAATGATGAATTTAATGATAAAAATAGCAAAATATATAGAAAATTTATTAATTAAAATATATAATTTAATATGTCATAATTTATATTATAATTAGTGGGGGTGTAAAAAAAATAGAATGCAGAAAAAAAAGCTAAAAAAAATAATGATTGCTTCTGGCGTAATTGGTTCTATTTTAAGTGCTAAGGGTGTAACTGTAAATGCTACTACAGTTAATAATGGAATTGCAGTTGCATCTATAAATAAAGGACAAGTAGTTAATGTTACTTCAGCATTAAGAGTTAGAGCGGAAGCTAGTACAAGCTCTTCAGTACTTGGAACTATGAGAAATGGAACTACATTTGATATTGTTTCAAAAAGTGGAAACTGGTATGAAATTAAGTTTAATGGGAAAAATGGATTTATTTATGGAGATTATGTTAAGGAAATTACAAATTCTTCAGCAGTTTCAACTACAGGAAAGGTTGTAAATGTTACTTCTAATCTTAGAGTAAGAAGTGGAGCTTCAACAAGCTCAACAGTATTAGGGTATATAACTAATAATACTTCAGTAAGTATATTAGGAACAGAAGGCCAATGGTATAAAATTAAATATAATAGTGGTTATGGATATGTTCATAAAGACTATATATCAGTTAATGGAAGTTCAAGTAATAATATTTCTGGAGGAAATAAAGAAGATAATGATTTAAGCTCTAGAATTGATGAACCTGTTCAAAATCAAATTAATAAAACTGGATATGTATATAATGTAAGTAGTGGTGGATTGAGAGTTCGTAAAGAAGCTTCAACAAGTTCAACAGTTTTAGGTACTTTATATTCAGGAAATTCAGTTAATATTATAGGGGAAAGTAGAAGTTGGTATAAAATAAGTTATAATTCTTCAACAGCATATGTTCATAAAGATTATATAACTGAAACTAAGCCATCTTCAGGAAATACATCTAATAATGTAGGAAATAGTAACTCTACTTCTAATGGAAATTCATCATCATCTGAAGCAATGAATGAAACAGGAGTAATAGTAAATGTTTCAACTAATCTTAGAGTAAGAAAAGAAGCATCTTCAAGTTCATTTGTATTAGGATATCTTTTAAATAATCAAAGTGTTAATATAATTGGAAAAGAAGGAAATTGGTATAAAATTAAATTTAATGGAGCTACAGGTTACGTAAGTTCAGATTATGTTAAGATAACTAATGGAAACTCTAATAACGAAAGCAGTAATGGGAATAATTCTAATATAGAATCAGTTTCTAATTCTTATGAAATTGTTTTAGAAGCAATGAAATCTCAAATAGGTTCACCATATGCTTATGGTGCAGCTGGAGAATTAGTTACTAGAGATTCAATAAATAGTTTAAAAGGAAGATTCCCAAGTTATGCATCACAAGGGAAATATGATTTCTTAGAACAATTTGTAGATAGCGGATTAAGAGCATTTGACTGCTCAGGATTAATGCAATGGGCATTTGCTAAAGTTAATATAAATATAGGTAGAAGTACTTATAATCAAATAAATGCTGGTATTGAAGTTTCTATAAGTGATATTAAGCCAGGAGATTTATTATTTGATAATGCTCTTGGGCATGTTGCTATGTATATAGGAAATGGACAATGGATTGAATCCCCTAATTCAGGGAAAACAGTTAGAATAACTAATGTTCGTTGGGAATCAGTACAAAGAGCAAGAAGAGTACTTTAGGGAGTTACAAGTTTCAACAGTTGCAAGTGGCAAGCTTCAATAGTTGCAAGTGACAAGCTTCAACAGTTGCAAGTGACAAGTGGCAAGCTTCAACAGTTTCAAGTGACAAGTGGCAAGTTTCAAGTTAAGGTGTAAATTCAGTTTATGCCGAATTTAATAAATATATTTTTAGAAATTCCATAAGGAATTTCATCTTTAACTTGTCACTTGTCACTAATTTAACTCCATTAGAAGTTTCATCCTTAACTACTAACTACTAACTACTAACTCTTAACTACTAACTAATTATTTTGTTTTGTATTAATTCTATCTATATATTCTTTCATTAAATTAGCAGATTCAATAAATTTTCTTTCTTCAACTTTAGATAAATGAATATTTAATACTTTTTCAATACCATTTCTACCAAGAAGTGTAGGCACACTTAAATAAGCATCACTAACTCCATAATAATTATCTAAAAGTGTTGAAACAGTTAAAATACTTTTTTCATCTCTTATAATTGCTTCAGTAATTCTTGTTAATGCAATTGCAACTGAAAAAGCTGTTGCACCTTTTCTTTTTATAACCTCATAAGCACAATTTTTAACATCTTCAGCAATAACATTTTCTGTTCCAATGTCCCAAGTTATTGAATTTTGTTCAGAAAAGCTTTTAACTGGAATGTTACCAATCATTAAAGAAGACCATGTAACAAATTCACTATCACCATGTTCACCAAGAACATAACCTTGAACATTTCTACCATCAATACCCAAATATTTACCTAATAAGCTTCTAAGTCTTGCAGTATCTAAAACAGTTCCAGAGCCAATAACTCTTTCTTTTGGGAACCCTGAAAGTTTATACGTCATATAAGCTAATATATCAACAGGGTTAGATACTACTAATAAAATTGAATTAGGACTTAACTTTGCAATTTGGGGTATAAAGCTTTTAAATATTTCATAGTTTTTATCAACTAAATCTAATCTAGTTTCACCAGGCTTTTGTGGTGAACCAGCAGTAATAATTACTATATCTGAATCTTTAGTATCTTCTATACTTCCTAAAGTAACATTACAAGGAGAGCATAATGAACTTCCATGCATTAAATCCATAACTTCGCCTAATGCTTTTTCTTGATTTATATCATTTATTACTATTTCTCTTGCAATTCCTCTTTGTAATAAAGCAAATGCTGTAGTTGCACCAATTGCGCCTGCACCAATTATTGATATTTTACTCATACTTCCACCTCGTTTTTATTATATATATTAT